>Ga0076930_100218_pt1 | contig 74066 bp, 60 predicted proteins | sample HotLakConsoUCCRE_FD_71149 | JGI IMG/M metagenome (GOLD analysis project Ga0076930, IMG submission 71149) | Hypersaline microbial mat communities from Hot Lake, Washington, USA - Hot Lake Consortium UCC-RE (version 3) (version 3) ...
AAGTTGAGAACTGGAGTTTTGTATGATCGGGCAGAACCTCACCTAACCTCTCCTTTCAAAGGAGAGGAACCAGAGTCTTGTCAAACCTCTCCTTGAGAAGGAGAGGTGCCGCAGGCGGTGAGGTTTCCCACATGCCAAAACTCCACTTCTGAATCTGGATGAGGTTTAAGGCTGGTAATTTGATCGCATGACCATGAATTTTGCGCACCACTCTAGCGATCGCCTCTGGTTACTCCTCCTGTGGGGGGCGGCAATACTGTTGTTTTGTATTGACTTGAACGGAGTTCCTCTCCGCGATTGGGATGAGGGCACAGTGGCTCAGGTCGCTAGAGAGATCAGTCGGGGAGAAGCTTGGTCAGCCTGGCTGCACCCGCAACTTTGGGGCCAACCTTATCTCAACAAGCCGCCCCTCATGCATGGTCTCATTGCCGGAGCGTTCCAGTTGTTGGGGGTACAAACCTGGACGGCGCGTTTGCCCGGAGCGCTGTTGTCGGCGACCTCTGTACCGTTGCTTTATTTACTAGGGCGAGAAATTTTTCCGACTCGCTTATTCGCACTCATGGGAGCTAGCGTGTATCTGACGCTGTTGCCGGTGGCGCGACATAGTCGACTGGCAATGCTGGATGGCGCGGTAGTTTGCTTTTTTATCGCGTTGCTGTGGCTGCTCATGCGATCGCGCCGTCACCCATCGGCATATTTAGGAGTAGGCCTGTGTTTTGCGCTCATGGGTCTGACTAAAGGAATTTTGGGGGGCTTGCTGCTGGCGATCGCGCTCCTCTTTTTGCTGTGGGATGCGCCCAAAGAACTGCGATCGCCCTACCTGTGGAGTGGCTTGCTGCTGGGCAGCTTGCCGGTAGCAGGCTGGTATGCGCTGCAGTGGCAACATTATGGCCCTTTGTTTGTCGATGTCACGCTGCTCAACCAAAACTTGGAGCGCATTTGGGCCTCAGTGGATAGTCACCAAGGTCCGCCCTGGTACTATCTGCTGGAATTGCTGAAATATAGCTGGCCTTGGCTGATCTTTTGGCCGACTGGGCTGTGGCTCACCTGGCGATCGCGCCATGAGTCCTGGGCCAAATTGCTGCTGGTGTGGACGGTCGCTTATTTTTGTACCATTTCGGTTATGGGCACCAAACTGCCCTGGTACATTTTTCCGCTATATCCGGCGATCGCCTTGACCTGCGGAGTCGCGCTCACGGCTGCGTGGAACCTGCATCGTCACCGGAGTGAACGGGAACTGTCGCTTCAGTCAATTCCGCTCGGCTGGGGTGGCCTGTTGGCGTTGCTCAGTTTGGCTGGCTTAGCGGGACTGATTTACGCTAGCCCTTGGGGAGGCGAACCCGCCCCCGCTTTGCTATTCACATTTGGCGGAGTCGCGGTAGCGACCGGCCTGTCTGCCTACTTTATCTTTCGCCAACAAACTCGGTTTATCCCAACGCTGATTATCGGCATCTACATCGCCCTTTTAAGTCTCATGACCTCTGAGCACTGGCTTTGGGAACTGGAAGAAGCTTTTCCGGTATTACCCGTCGCCAATTTAATCAACGAGGCCGTACCGCGCCATCAGCCCCTTTTTATCGCCGATTTTTATGATCGGCCCTCGCTAGATTTTTACAGCGATCGTCGAGTCGTGGCGCAACCCACCGAGAGCCTGCTGCCAGTCTGGCAAGAAGCCAGCCCAGTGTACGTCTTAGGGCAAAATCCTGAGCCGTATCAACAAACCGCAAACCAGATGACCGTACTTGGAAAAACGGCCACTTGGCACTTGCTAGTCAATCAGTGAGCCAAGAGCGCATCAACAAGTCATATAATTTCCTCAATCTGTAGAGGTTTCTTAAATTAATTATTGAGCAAATACTCATCGTGTCACAAAGCAATGATGCACCTATCACTCAACCGCTCGCAGCAAAAACAACTTTTTCTGATTTCGATAACGCTTATTTATGTTCTTATCGTTACTTATTTAGACTTTTTGCGGGGGCCAATTTGGTGGGATGAAGGCCCTTTTTGGAAGTCCAGCTTGACCTTTAGTGATAGCTTGATTCCCACGCTAGAAGATCTACAAACTTACAACAGTTTGAATACGCCGCTGCCGTTCATGCTGTTTGGCTTTTTAGAATACCTCTTTGGCGGCGGTATTTTTGCAGGCAGGTTGCTAAATCTGGTTCTCTCTTTGGGCATTGTCGCCATTATCGGTTGGCCTAGTAAAGAGCGAGGTGGTAGAGCCCTACTGTGTCTGATTGGCCTCTTTATGTGCCCTTATTTTCTCTGGCTCAGTGGGCGTTTATATACTGAAATGGTGGCCTGCACATGGGTGTTGCTGGGGGTTCTGGCCTATGTGAGAAATCGTCATTGGTTAAGCGGTTGGGCGTTTGTGTTCGCGATCGCCTCGCGGCAATATATGCTGGCATTTCCAGTGGCGATCGCAATCTATGAATTTCTGCGATCGGTTCAAGACTACAGGCATTACAAAACCCTCAATTGGCGCAGACAAACCCGGTGGTTAGCGCCCTTGTTGGCCGCGCTGACCATATTCGGTTGGTTTGCCCTGTTTCAGGGGTTGGCTCCTGCCGACGCAACCGCCAAGACGGCCCCTGAAGTGCAGAAATCGCTCTGGGCATTAGAACTCGGAGGAGCCGTCAACTTCTTATCATTTATCGGCACCTATTTAGTGATTCCAGAGTTCATCCTATTTCCGCCTAAAACTCCGATTCAAACCTTTAAACGTGAATGGAAAAAATGGCTGCTGATTGCAATTTTACTCTTGATATTTTGCCTGGTCTCGCCTCCCCCCGTAACTGGTAATGGCAACATTGTCAAAATTGCTAGATTGCTGCCTCACGATATCTTGCAAATGGCTTTGTATTACGGATTGGCCTTACTTGCCTGTATTCGGTTTGCTAGGCCTGACCTCATGTTTTGGATGGTCGCCGTTCATGCGGCCATGATGACCAAAGCACTCCCCTGGGATCGCTATGTCCTGCCCTTAGCCGTCGTATTTTGGTATTTGAAATCGATTTTCCCCAATTTGGTGATCCCAACATTGTCTGATCAGAATAGCTCTCCTCAAGCGCCTCGCGAGCCGATTGCAGATCCAGAGCAGGTTTCCCAGTCATGATTGCGGGCATCCAGGTTGAGCCACTATGAGCGCCCTTTAGGGTGCAGGTGCAGCGATGCTCCAAACAGCCAGTGCCATAACGGCAATACATATAGATACACCGCACAGGGAATGAACCGGGCATCGGTGAGCAACACGGTAGCTGGTACCAATCCAGCAATGTTCCAGGGCACGAGGGGCGCGATCACCACTGCCGAGTTCTCCAGATCGACGGCCAGTTGTTCGGCCTCGGCTCGGGTGGCGACATAATGAGGCTGCACAATTTGCTGAGTCAGCAAGATGGCAATGGTCTGCGTGCAGCCAAACGCACTGGTCAGTAAGCTTGCCACCAAGGTGCCGCCAAAACGTCCCCGCATTCCCGGCCAGCGAGCCAATCCCTGACCGATCCGGTCAAATGTTCCCATGGCGGCGAGCAAACCCGCCAACGCCGTCGACACTAGCACTACGCCACAGACTCTGCCCATAGACCAGAGCCCGCCCCCCTGAAGAATTCTGCCAAGTTCGGTATCAGCAGGCAAGCGAAATCCCCACAGGAGGGTGTCGATGACCGTCTGTAAGGACTGAGATTGGAGGGTCAGCGCCAGGGCGATCGCCACCCCCAAACTAAGCCACAGCGTGAGTCTGACCGGACGCCGTAGCAGCGTTAGCACGATGAGCAAAACGGCGGGCAGCAGCGTGATGGGATGCACCGAAAACGTTGCGGGAATATTAGCCATCAGGGAATTGTCTGCCACCGTGAGGGGATACCGCAGCGACACCATCCCGTAAATTATGCTGGTCAGGATCAGAGGCATCCCACTGGTCATCAACATGAGGCGCAGATTGCGATGTAGCGAGGTCTGCGTGACCGCCGCCACCAGATGCGCACTCGATGACATTGGCGAGCAGCGATCGCCCACATAAGCTCCAGCAATCACTGCGCCAGCGGCCCAGGCCTCAGGGAAATCAGCCCCCCGGGCCATAATCATCAACGCCAAACCGACGGTGCCTGCACTGCCAAATGAAGTGCCCAACAGCGTAGAAGTCAGGCCCGTCAGCCCAAATGCCCACAGCAGAAACCATTGGGGATGGATCGCTTGCAAGCCGTAATACACCAGGGCGGGCACCGTGCCCGCCACCAGCCAACTCGCCACTACGGCCCCAATGAGCAGCAAGATCGTCAGCACCCCCGCTGACTGCCGGATTCCGAGCCCCATGGAGTGAGCTAATTGGGTCATGGGGATTCCCCGCTGCCAGTAAACCCAGGCCAGCAACCCCAGCGTGGCGAGCAAGGGCCAAAGAATGAAGATCCCCCGACTGACCGCCAGCAGCAGTCCGGCAAAAGCAACGGTCAGGGCGATCGCAATGTCCATCGGCTGGGCATCCTCTAAGTAGTGCAATGTCGCTAAGGTAACAGTCTGTCAAAACACCCACCAGTGGCACCTTCGATGCTGACTAACAGCAACATTTATAGGTCTTAATGGCTACAGACGTTTAGCACTGCTTGATCGGCAGTGATTCCCGGCGACGGCATGAGCAGCGGCCCAAATCCGCGTAAAATTGAAAGTCAAACTCTATCGATGGCGATCGCGCATGAAGTCTTACCTGGCAGCGGCTTTACAGATGACTAGCGTGCCAGATTTGGAGAAAAATCTGGCTCAAGCTGAAGATTTGATTGATTTGGCTGTGCGGCGAGGGGCAGAACTCGTCACGCTGCCCGAAAACTTCTCATTCTTAGGTGCCGAAGCTGAAAAACAGGCCCGAGCCCAGGAAATCTGTCAGGCCAGCGAGCAATTTTTGAAGAAAATGGCCCAGCGTTACCAAATCACGCTGTTGGGCGGCGGTTACCCGGTGCCCGGTCAAGATGGCAAATTTTACAACACAGCTCTGCTGGTCGATTCTGACGGCAGCGAACTAGCCCGGTACGAAAAGGTGCATCTCTTTGATGTCAACTTGCCCGATGGCAACACCTACCGCGAATCCAGCACGGTAGTTTCTGGGCAAAGCCTGCCGGCGGTGCATCCCTCAAAAAGCTTGGGAAATTTGGGACTGTCGGTCTGCTATGACGTGCGCTTTCCGGAGCTTTATCGTCATCTTTCGCAGATGGGCGCAGAAGTGCTGATGATTCCTGCCGCGTTTACCGCCTTTACGGGCAAAGATCACTGGCAGGTATTGCTGCAAGCTCGGGCGATCGAAAATACTTGCTATGTCATTGCGCCCGCGCAAACCGGGTTTCACAATAGTCGCCGTCAGTCCCATGGGCATGCCATGATTGTCGATCCTTGGGGGATTGTGCTCGATGATGTAGGTACAGATGTCGGAGTGGCGATCGCCGAGATCAACCCCGCCCGCATCGCCCAGGTCCGCCAACAAATGCCTTCCCTGCAACATCGGGCCTTTATCTGAGCCAGGCAGAAAATTCCCTAACCCCTTGCAGAACTTACGTAGTCAGCTCTGCAAGGGGATTTTAGCATGGCTTCAGGGGTCTACGGAGCGGCTCTTCATTCATTCCTGGTGACCGCGATCGCAGACCAGACTGAGGCATCCCACTTAGGCATGGCAATTCAATCAGTTGGGATCGCCGTCTCGGCTGTCCCTGGTCCGGTCAGGGCTATTTCTTCGCGGAAATTGGAGGTGAAATGGTCCTCATCCCTCAGGAGACGCCTGTGCGTCTTACAAACCATTAAGACCGCCCAGATGAGACGGGTTTACTTGCCCCAGAGCTTGATTAATGGCACGGGGGAAATGGGCCTCTGCTTTTAAGCTGGAGCCTCAGACAGAGAGCCACAGGGGCCGAGGCGAGTCCCCTTTTGCCCCTACGGTGTACACATAAGTCCTGAAACCCTTGTTGTCAGGGCTTTTCCCTCATCCCCCAACCCCTTCTCCCAAAGCGGGAGAAGGGGAGCCGGAAAGCCTTGTCTGGCCTCCCCCTCGCCCAATTTTGGGCGAGGGGGACTGAGGGGGTGAGGGCCGAGATGTGTGTACACGGTAGCCTTTTGCCTGGAGACCCGCATCGGTCAACCCCAGTAATCGCCCCATCGGCGGACTGACCAGCTTGATTTCAGCTTCGTCGCAGTGGATTGGGTTTCGAAAATGTAAATTCAATTACCTTTTTGAACAAAACTTTATAAAGTCCAACTAAGTTCACCGACAGATATTCATCTGTTTCCAAGAGTGTCTTACTTTTAGGTGTCAACTTAAGCAAGCAGTGCTTGCAAAGAATTTAAACTCTCTCTGATCTAGATAAAGATTCAGTAATTTAGACCTATTTAATTCCGGATTTTTTGGTCAGGCCATGCTGCTTTGAGCGTTATTACTGACTCCATTTGAGCCTTGTTGCGAGCTCTGAAACTCCCTGATACCAGGCTTGAACAAATGACTCCTGATATGTATTCCGAAGATATACGGAGAGTTTTTTTAGAGCTTACAGAGAGTCCCGTATAACAACGATGGTGACAAAGGGGTTTGATGTCGACAATAAATTCAGTTTCCTAAAACTGTCGCTCTAAAACGCAAGGAAATCTATAAAAATGGCTAACCAGACTTCTTCTCTTCGTTCTCGCGGTATGGAAATGCTGATCGCTTACAAAAGTCAGCCTTCTGTTGAACTGCGTAATCGCCTAGTCCGTTTGAATGCTGGGCTGGTCAGAAAAATTGCTCACCGTGTCAGCCATCAGTGCTCCGAGCCCTACGAAGATCTTGAGCAAATTGGTTATCTAGGCCTGATTCGCGCCATTGAGCGGTTTAATCCGGTGCAAGGCTGTGCCTTCAGTTCCTTTGCGGTTCCCTATATTCGGGGTGAGATGCTGCACTTTTTGCGCGATCGCGGTACTACGGTTAAGATTCCCCGGCGCTGGCAAGATCTCCAAAAAGAGGCCCAAAAGTGTCAAGGCGAGATGATTCGTCAATTGGGCCGTCAACCGAATGACCATGAGATGGCGTTTGCCCTCGATGTCTCCGTTGAAGAGTGGCGGGAAGTCAAAATGGCTAATAAGAATCGTATGCCTCTGAGCTTAGATGCCACGGTCTGCCAGCAAATCGATTCCAGCATTACCCTCGGCGACACTCTGCCCGATACTTACTACCAACGGATGCAGATGCTCGAAGAGGATCGCCAGCAGCTCCAGCGGGCCATGGCACAACTAGAGGACAAAACCCGCTCAGCGATTGAATATGTTTTCTTTAACGGTCTCTCTCGCAAAGAAGTGGCCGAGCGTATTGGCGTCAGCCCGATGACCGTGACTCGTCGCATTCAACGCGGCATCGACCAAATGGTTTCTTTCCTGCAGCCTCAAGCACTGCAAACTGAGCCGTAACTTTTAGGAAATCAAATCTTGACTGGGTTGGAAACAACCAAACTTGCGTATAGGGTGTATTTAAGGAGCATGGTGTGAACTGTGCTCCTTTTTATGGGTAGATATTGGGTGATCTAGTGGGGGGGGGGCGATCGCCGTCAGCCAATGCTCTCAGCAACGCAGCTACTTACCGTTGTCACGAGACCGTAGGGCTCACTCAACGTCCGCTGTAACGTTCTTCGGCAAACGGTTCGCCTCGTCGGTGATAGCCATTGCGCTCCCAAAAGCCAAGATTTTCCTGTGACAAAAATTCGATGCCGCTAATCCACTTGGCACTTTTCCAGGCATAGAGATGGGGCACGACGACCCGCATGGGACCACCGTGGTCAGCGGGTAGCGGCTCACCGTAGAGTGTGTAGGCAAAGAAATTTTCGGGACGGTTGAAATCTTCTAGGGTCAGGTTAGTGGTGTAGTCGCCAAAGCAATGCAGCATGACATAGCTTGCAGATGGCTCAATCTGCAGCGTCGCCAGAAAGTCGGGAACGGCAATACCCGTCCATTTCACATCCAATTTGGACCAAGTGGTGACACAGTGAAAATCGGCGGTGAAATTTTGCTGGGGCAGTGCCATCATGTCGTCCCAGGTGTAGGTTTTGCGCTCCGCCAAACCCCAGGTTTTAAGTTTCCAGTCGGTACGGCTGATTTTGGGGGTATCGCCATAGGTCAACACCGGAAATCCTTTGGCGAGGTGCTGTCCTGGGGGGACGCGATCGCGCATCTCAGGGCCAGGTTTCTCAAAATATTTCATCACTCGTCCTCTCAACGAGACATTACAGGCTTAAACAGACCCCATAGGGTGACCATCTCTCACTCAAGCTTAGGCAATTTGGGTGAGGGCTGTCACGGCGTGGCTTCCCGTTAGGGGAGGCAGGCTGGTAGAGAGGGGCACCCATTCTCCTCTTAGGAATGAGGATCAAATAATATCCCAATTGTTAGGGCAGGCATCTTGCCTGCCTTGAGACAGCCGAGACGGCTATCCCAACTTATTCAATTCTCATTCCTTAGGAGGTTTCCAGAAAAGAATTTTCCATGCGTAGGGTTGTCATATGGCTCTATGGGCAGTGGCTCCGCTAAAGCGGAGCGTAATGTACGACAGCCCGGTATTATCGATGCAAGCTAAAAAGTCCATACGCAAGGACCCAAACACCGAGTTTTTTATGGTTTAGGGATGAGGATCATTTCACCTCCAATTTCCACGAAGAATAGCCCTGACCGGATCAGGGACAGCCGAGACGGCGATCCCAACTGATTGAATTTCCATTGCTTAGCAGCCGTTGGGGAATAAGATCAAGCCAAGTTTTCATCACGAAGAGATTAGCTCAAATTCAGCTCACTGGCTTGTTGAAAGCCCTGAAAACCTATGTTCATAAGGATTTCAGGTGACACTGTAAGTAGATAGGCTTAATTATTTGTAGGATGTGTTAGCGCCAGCGTCACGCATCAAATCCCTGGGGAATGGTGCGTGACGGCTTCGCCTAACAGCACCCTACGACATCGTTTATTTATGTCCATCTACTTAGCCGACTCGAAATCGGTTGATGGGTCAAACCATTCGAGGGCTTCGCATCCCTTCCTCTCCGTTGAATTTCAACCAGTTGGATCGGCGGCTCATAAGGTCGAGGGATTTCCTTGGCGATCGCTGAACGGCCATAAGCTATTTTGAAGGTTCGGAATGATCCTCAAGTTTGTGAAGAATGCCGTCAGTTTTCAGTGGCGTGGTTTTTGGAGTGCACCGGATATAGTCTATTTTTAAGGAACTTGAGAAGGTCGGAGACTCGTCGTGTAAGGGGACTCCCGTGGGTTCTCGGAGCTAGGCTCTGACCTTCGACTGCACATTCACTCATCGCTGAACCCATGGGCAAGCAAAAATCATCCCGGTCTGACGCCAAAGGCGGCGATCGCCCCGTCTATTCCGAATTTGCGACCGAGCGCACGGCAGCAACCGAGCGAGCGGTGCCCGATCTGCACCCGAATCAGCAAACGGTCAAGGTCGAGGTGAGTCGCAAAGGCCGGGGGGGCAAGACGGTGACGATCGCCAGTGGCTTTCAGCATCGTCCGGATACCTTGAAAACCCTGGCGAAAAAGCTGAAGGCCCAATGCGGCACGGGCGGCACGGTGAAAGACAACACGATTGAAATTCAAGGCGATCAAGCCGATGTGGTGGTGGCCGCCCTCCAAAAAGCGGGTTATACCGCCAAACGGAGCGGCGGCTGATGGTATTCCGGCGTCACAACTTGCAAAATTTTGGCAGTATGAGATTTTCTTACTCGGTTCAGCGATTTTTGACTGGCCTGGGGCTGGGCCTCATCCTAGTGGCGACTTTAGGGGCTTTTGTCCCGTTGCTAGCCGCTTCATCTGGCAGTTGGGTAACTGCGAATATCCAGGCTCAGCCACCCGCCCCTGAGGGCGAGGGGGGCGATCGCTCTCCCCTCGCCCTCACCTCTTCGCTGCCGACAGATGTGGAGGGGCATTGGGCGGCTGATTGCATCACCGCCCTGGTGAACCAGGGGGCAGTGGTACTCGATGAGGTGCCAGTGTCAAGATTTGCTCCCACCGCACCTGCCGACTGGAAATTCGTGACGACTCTGCTCAACCGTAGCTTTCCCACTGAGACCGCTTATGGCGGCGCATCGGCGTTAGAAACAGCGCTGGGACTGGCGACCCCCGTCAACATGCTCTACACCTACCCGGCAGACTATTACGAGCCGGGGCGGGCGATTACGCGGGGGGAGGCGGTGACGGCGATCGCGGCCAAGGCCCAGTTACCCTATATCGCTAGGGCTAACGAATTGCTCAAGGCTAGCCTGGAAGATGGCGATCGCGTGCCCCCCTATGCCCGCGAAGGGGTGGCAGCGGTGCTGGCGGCGGGGGGGTTAGTCAATGCGGAGCATCCTCAACGGGCTGATAGTTTTGTCCCCATCTCGCGGGGTGAGGTAGCAGCATTGGTGTGTCAAGCCAGCCCCGATGCGCGTCTGCAAGCGACGATTGTGCCGGATTGGGTAGCGGTGCCAGCGGCCCTCTCGGCCCAAGCCCAGCCGAATCCGGAGGTGCGTGGGGTCTGGCTAACGAATATCGACAGTGAAGTCCTGTTCTCTCGGGAAGCCCTCGGGGCGGGCATGCAGCGGCTCAAAGCCATGAATATCAATACCCTGTATCCCGTCGTCTGGAATATGGGCTATACCCAGTATCCCAGCGCCGTGGCGGAGCGTTATTTGGGCCGCAAGCGACGACTCTGGCCGGGCGAAAATCCCGCTTTTGAACAGGCGCAGGGCGATCGCGACATGCTGCAAGAACTCATCGAACTGGCCCATGCCGAGGGCATGGCGGTGATTCCCTGGTTTGAGTTTGGTTTTATGGCTCCGGGCGACTACCGCATGCACACTGAGCATCCGGAGTGGTTTACCCAGCGCCGCGACGGCAGCCAAGAGATTCCCATGGGGAATGAGGTCTTTACCTGGATGAATCCCTTTCATTCGCAGACGCGACGGCTGTTGCTAGAGCTGATGGCCGAAGTGCTTGACAACTATGATGTCGAAGGCATTCAGGTAGATGATCACTTAGGGTTACCCGTTGACATGGGCTACGACCCCTACACGGTCGCCCTGTATCAACAAGAGCACGGTGGCGCATCGCCGCCGGAGAATGAGGCGGATGCAGCGTGGATGCGCTGGCGGGCGGACAAAATTTCTGAATTTATGCGGGAAGTGCGGGGCCTGATCGATCGCCGCCAACCCGGCGCGTTACTGTCGGTTTCGCCCAATCCGTACCCATTTTCCTATGCTCAATATCTGCAAGATTGGCCTACGTGGGAAGCGGAGGGCCTGCTGGATGAAGTGATCGTGCAGATTTATCGCGACGATTTAGGGCGCTTTGTGTGGGAGTTGAACAAACCCGCGACTGCCGCCGCCAGCAAGCGCACCCCCACCAGTATTGGTCTCTTGAGCGGCCTGAAAGGCCGCCCCACCGATGTGGATTTGCTCACCGCGCAACTCGAAGCGGTGCGCGATCGCGGCTACGCGGGCGTTTCCTATTTCTTTTACCAAAGCCTCTGGTTCCCCGGCAAAGAGACGATGGCCGAACGCGACCAACAATTTCGCGACTCTTTTTCCCAGACGGTTGATCGACCGTAAAGATCAGCCGTGATCAACATGGCTGCAATCTATGCAACGGAAACGGGACGCCAAAGTCGGTGTCCTGTTCTAGGTTGGGGGCGATCGCCCCCGTCCACATTGCGCCGGAATGCCGCCGCAATCTACCGCACTTGCCGCTCCAGGAAGTCCAGCAGGGCCTCCCAGGATTGAATGTCGGCATGGGGATCGTAGCGGGAGGAGTCACCCTCAGCGCCCCACACTGTAAAGGAATGGAGCACACCGCCGTAGATTTCCATGTCGTAGGGCACGTTAGCCGTGTTGAGTTCTTCCGCGAGGGTCGCCACTTCTGACATGGGGGCGACCGGGTCATTGCCGCCATGCAAAATCAGAATGGGCGCTGAGGCCGCACTGTAGTCCTGGCCTTCGGGGGTGGCCAAGCCACCATGAAAGCTCACGAAACCGTCGATATCAGTACCTGCCCGCGCCATTTCGAGCACGGCTGCGCCGCCAAAGCAATAGCCGATCGCCACTACTCGTTCGGAGTCGACCCCCGCCAGCGATTGCGCTTCCGCCAATCCGGCGGCCAGACGCTGACGCATGGTGGCGCGATCGCTATACAACTTGCCACTCTCAGCCTGCGATGCTTCGGTGGTGGTGGGCCGCACGTCCTGACCGTAAAGATCCACCGCAAAAGCCGCATAGCCCCGCTCCGCCAGCATTTGGGCGCGGCGCTTTTCGTAGTCGCCCAACCCATTCCAGTCGTGCACCAGCATCACGATGGGCTGATCGTCGCCAAACCCTTCGTTAATTGCAAAGTACCCTTCAAAAGGCTGTCCATCAATTTCGTACATTACGGGCTCAGCCACAATGTCGGCCCGAGCACTGACGGCAGTGAAACCGACGATCGCTGCCACTGCTACGCAAATGAGCGCTAATTTCCTCAACACCAATTCTTCCTCCTAAACGGTTGACCGAGGCAAACATTGAACAAAATCTATGCCTCAGTCAATAGTTTAGAGAGTTCTGGAAAATTGCCCCAGGGCGATCGCGACAAATTGGGCGATCGCTAAACCGCGAGAAATTCTTGAATCACGGCGTTACTGAGTTCCGACGTCGGGCCAGAAGCGACGATGCCGCCTTTTTGCATGGCGTAGTAGTAGTCGGCCTGACGCACGAAATGCAGGTGCTGCTCTACCAGCAATACAGAAATGCCGGTAGTCTCGACGATGCGGCGCACGGCAGCCTCAATGTCCAGAATGATGGAGGGCTGAATGCCTTCCGTCGGTTCATCAAGGACAAGTAATTTAGGCTTGCTCATGAGGGCACGGGCGATCGCCAACTGCTGCTGTTGGCCGCCGCTGAGGTCGCCGCCCATGCGCCCGAGCATGGTTTTCAACACGGGAAAAAGTTCAAAAATTTCTTCGGGAACGGCTTTAGACTTTTGACCGCGATCGCCCAACGCCTCTTGACCCACGATGAGATTTTCTTCCACCGTTAGCCGGGGAATAATTTCTCGCCCCTGGGGCACATAGCCGATGCCCATGCGGGCACGTTTGTCTGGCGACGATCGGAGCACCGATAAGCCGTCGTAGACAATGTCGCCAGTCCGGGGCAACAGCAACCCCATGACGTTGTTCAGCAGGGTAGTTTTGCCGACCCCGTTGCGCCCAATCAGGCAAACCATTTGGCCTCGGGGCACGGTCATATCAACATCTCGGAGAATATGACTTTCCCCGTAGAAGAAGTTCAGCCCCGTGATTTGCAACATGGGGGTCGTGACCGCTGTGGTATCAACAGCGGCCGGGATGGTACTGGTCATGATGACAAATTCTCCAGAGCAGCAGCTTCTAAACGACTCACAGTTTCGGGGGGCAGACTCAACAGCGACACCAGCTTTTGGTAAACCTGGGCTTCAGTGTCGTTAATTTGATTGGAGCTAATCACCTCGTAGCTCAGCATCAAGGCTTGTTCGCGCTGGGTGTCAGAGGTGAGTTGGGGGACTAAATTTTCTAACGGAATTCGTTTCGCCAGCAGGTTGGCAAGTTTGTCTTTGAGCTGAGCTTGTTCCTCAGGCTCGGGGGCAAATTGACGGCTGAGGCGATCGAGAATCAGATCTTGCTGCACCGGAGCAAAATTATCATCGGCCCAGGCCATGGTGGCGGCAATGCGCAACAGCAGCATTTGGTCAGGGGTGATGGTGGTTTCTTGTCCCAGGTAAACCTCAATCACTCGCGGGTCGTTCTGCACCTCGTCCATGGTGCCCTCGCAGAGCACAGACCCCTGGTGTAAGACCGTGACCTGGCGGGCGATCTGGCGCACAAACTCCATATCATGCTCAATCACAATGATGGAGTGACTTTGGGCCAACGACATGAGCAGTTTGCCCGTTTGTTCCGTTTCTTCGTCGGTGAGGCCAGCGACGGGTTCGTCTACCAGCAGCAGATCAGGCGACTGAGCCACCAACATGCCGATTTCGAGCCACTGCTTTTCCCCGTGGGAGAGGAGGGCGGCGGGCACATCGGCTTTGTGGTCAAGGCCAATGGTTTCGAGCAAACCGCTGACGGTGCGTTTCTCAGCACTGGGGGTTTTCTTAAACAGGGTGGCGAAGACGTTTTTGTTCCGATTGCAAGAGAGTTCTAGATTTTCGCGGGGAGTCAGGTTGAGGTAGACGCGCGGGGTCTGAAATTTGCGCCCAATGCCGAGGCGAGCAATGGTGTGCTCGGCCTGTTTGCTTAAGTCTTTGCCTTTGAACCGGGCCTGTCCCTCGGTCGGCTGCACTTTGCCGGTAATGACGTCGAGGAAGGTCGTTTTGCCCGCACCGTTGGGGCCAATGATGACCCGCAGTTCGCCCTCGGCCATCGAAAAGTTGAGGTCGTTGAGGGCCTTAAAGCCGTCAAAGCTGACGGTGACATTTTCGATCTCTAGGATTGCTGCCATTTTGGGAGAGTGAGTGGGTGGAAGAGTCTGTTGGCGAAGCTGCCCGTAGGGCTTGGGAGGATGCGAATGAGGGGGGATGGGGGGAAGACCATCGTCGGGGCGAGGTATTTTTGCCCAGCGGTTCAAAACATTACCCAAACGTTAATTCGAGAATGCCTCGCCCTGCCAAAATGTGGTCGCCCTGCCCTAAAGGCGTCGATAGGTTATTTCGAGACCTCTTTGCGTTCTTGCTGAACGTCGGGGTCGAGTTCTACCTGGGGATAGGTCATCAGGGGCTCGGGTTTGCCAAAAAGCGATCGCACGCCATCGGGGGCTTGCTTACGCAACCAGCCGACAATGCCGTCGGGCAGGGCCGTCACCACCAGCAGGAACAACGCCCCCTGAAAGAACAGCCACACCTCCGGAAAGCTCTCGCTGAGTAAGGCTCTCGCCCAGTTCACCAGCAGTGCCCCGAGGATCGCCCCAACGAGGGTAGCCCGACCGCCAACCGCCACCCAGATCACCATCTCGATGGAAAAGGCAATATCCATAAATTGTGGCGAGACGATGCCCGACTGGACGGTGTAAAGGGCACCCGCAATGCCCGCGATCGCCCCCGACACGGCAAACACCAGCACCTTAAAGCCCGTCGGGTCATAGCCGGTAAAACGCACCCGGTTTTCATCATCGCGAATGGCAACCAGCAAGCGACCAAAGCGACCACTGGTGAGCCAGCGACAGAGCAGATACATCAGCACCAGCATGACCACCGTAAGCAGGTAAAAGGTCATCTGCATCCGTTCGCTACCGACCTGTTGGCCGAAAAAGACGCTGGTATCTGTCTTCAAACCGTTGGTGCCGTTAATCCATTTCTGCTGGCCGTTAAACAGGTTGAAGAAGACTACCAGCGCCGCCTGGGTCAAAATCGAGAAATAGACGCCGCGAATCCGGTTTCTAAACACCAGATAGCCCAGCAGCCCGGCCACGATCGCTGGCAGGGTAAAAATCGCGATCAAGGTAAACGGCAGGGACGCAAAGGGTTTCCAAAACCACGGCAGTGCGGCCACGCCATAGAGGCCAAAGAAATCGGGGATTTGCCCTTCGCCCAGGCTGTTGAGCTGCAAAAACATCGCAAAGGCGTAGCCCCCCAGGGCGAAAAAGAGGCCGTGGCCGAGGCTCAGCAGGCCGGTAAAGCCCCAGATCAGGTCAATGCCCAGGGCCACGATCGCCAGGGATAAAAATCGCCCCAGCAACCCCAGGCGAAAGCCGCTCAACACCAGCGGTAAAATCACCGCCATCAATACCACAAAGGCAATGATGCCAACGATTTCGAGGGTGCGCTGTCGCGACTTTTGGGCTTTGACCTCTTGGCGAGGTTGAATGGAAGTTTCGATCACCATACTCTCTGCCTACACCTCCACCGAGCGGCCTTTTTGCGGGAACATGCCGGCGGGCTTCCACTGCAAGAAGGCAATAATCAATGCAAACACCATGACCTTGGCCATGCTAGTTGTCGCAAAAAAGGTAAATAAGTCCGTGACTGGCTGTAGGGCGGCGTAGGGGGTGAGCAAGAGGGCGATCGTGCCGGAGCCAATTAAGTAGGTCACGATGCCAATCACCAGCGCCGCGACGATGCTGCCCGCCAGTTTGCCCACACCGCCGACTACCACCACCATGAAGGCATCAACGATGTAGTTGCTCCCCAGGTTCGGGCCGACGGATCCCAGCAGGGTGACGGCGCAACCCGCAATGCCTGCGAGGCCCGACCCTAGGGCAAAGGTCAGGGCGTCCACTTTTTCCGTAGGAATGCCCAAGCAGGCACTCATCTTGCGGTTTTGGGTCACCGAGCGAATCCGCAACCCCCACGCCGTACCATTCAGGAACCAGTAAATGCCAACCACGCAAAGGATCGTCAGGCCAATGATGAAGAGTCGCGCATAGGGAAATTGCAAGGTGGTCCCCACGGTCACCCCACCCCGTAGCCAACTGGGAGCCGTCACATCCACGTTTCGGGCGCTGAACCAGGCCCGACTCAGCGTCGTATTGCCACTTTGGTTGATCACGATGCCCGTGGCGATCGCGATCGCCCCTGACAACATCAGCACCACCGGATCGGCAAATCGCTGGATCTGCTGCCAGTTCGCCTGCCGTCGCAAAATCCAACGACCGCCAAAGAACAGCACGCAAAAAATGACTAAGCCAATCACCATGGCCCAGCTCACACTGCGCACAAATTGCTGCAAGATGAGGCTAACCCCCCAAGTGGCCAGCAAGGTTTCCAGGGGGCGACCGTACAAATGGCGAATCACCCCCCGTTCGAGCATCAGGCCCACCAGTGCTGCGACCAAAAACGCCAGGGGCAGCGCCGCAAAAATATAAAACTCTAAGGCTCCCTCGCCAATGGCGGCAGCCCCATTTTGCACCACGTAGGTGGTGTAAGCACCGAGCATCATTAATTCGCCGTGGGCCAAATTGATCACGCCCATCAAGCCAAAGACGATCGCCAACCCTAGCGCCACAATTAGCAGCACTGCGCCGATGCTAATCCCATTAAATAACCCGCCAATCAGTCCCTCAATCACACTGTTACCTTCTGTTTGTGTGCTTACCTAAGCTCAAAACGGAACGCCATTATCCGGCTAGCAAAAGCATCTTTGTGGCTCCACCGACCTTGCCAAAAACAACTGCTACTCACCAAAATTGGATTCAAAAGTCCTGAGGAAAGATTGAATTTATCAAATTCAATCTTTCCTAAAGGCATCTGGCTGGCACCCCTACAGCATTTTCAGGCCTGGTGAAGGGCACTGCGCTGCCTAAGAATAAGAGCTACAGAGGATTTCTTATACCTGACCAGTTTTGAACACGCTGTAAGCAGCTTTACCAACTATGTAACTGGGTCAAACTTCCCAGTGCTGTTGCTGTTGTTACCCAAGAAAAAAGAGAGCAAAGATTCGCCGATCAGTGGCAAAGATTCGCTCTCCTCTTGTTACAGGTTGCAGGTCAAGGAAACGTGAGCGTTAAGCGCCTTCGACCTCGTACTTGCCACCCTTGGCAGGGTCAGACCAGTCACAGGCAAAACCCTTGGTATCGGGCACGTACTGGTTCCAGGGCACCGGGTCAATGGGGCCTTCGGTCGAAGAGACAATCTCAAACAGACCATCATCTCGCACCTGACCAATGCGCACCGTCTTCGACAGGTGATGGTTGGGGTTCATGGTGACCGGACCTTCCGGAGCCGCGAGTTCCTGACCGTAGGCCGCTTCGCGCACCGCAGCGATATCGGTAGTCCCTGCGGCTTCTACGGCCTGCTTCCAGATATAGACCATGATGTAAGCGGCTTCCATGGGGTCATTGGTGACGCGATCGTCGCCATACTCGGCTTTGAAGTCTGCCACCCACTTCTCGTTTTCGGGCGTTTCCACCGTCTGGAAGTAGTTCCAAGCGGCATAGTGATCCACCAGGAATTCCTTACCGATTTGGCGAACTTCTTCTTCGGCCACGCTCACCGACATCACGGGATACAGATCCGGCGTCATGCCTGCGCCCTGCAACTGCTTAAAGAAGGCGACGTTGCTGTCACCGTTCAAGCTGTTGAAGATCACGCCACCATTGGGCAAGGCTGCCTTGATCTTGGTGATGATGGGGGTAACTTCGGTGTTACCCAGAGGCAGGTAGTCTTCACCCACGGTGTTGCCGCCCTTGGCGGTCAACTGCTCTTTGATGATGGTGTTGGCTGTCCGGGGGAAGACGTAGTCAGAACCCACCAGGAAGAAGTCAGTGCCCTTGTTTTCTAACAGCCAGTCGACAGCGGGTTCGATTTGCTGGTTAGGCGCAGCCCCCGTGTAGAAAATGTTCTTAGAACATTCTTGGCCCTCGTACTGCACGGGATACCAGAGCATGTGGTCTTTGGATTCGAAGACGGGCAGAACGGCCTTGCGGCTGGCAGAGGTCCAGCAACCAAAGACGGTGACAACCTGGTCCTGATCGATTAGCTTTTCGGCCTTTTCTGCAAAGGTGGGCCAGTCAGACGCGCCGTCTTCCTCAACATACTCAATTTGCTTGCCGAGTACTCCACCGGCCTCGTTAATTTCCTTGATCGCTAGCTTCTCAGCGTCCACAACGGTGGTTTCACTAATCGCCATGGTGCCGCTCAAGGAGTGCAAAATACCGACTTTGATGGTGTCGCCACCTCCAGCCGCTGCGGTTTCTTCGCCGCCCCCTTCGGCCGGGGCATCTTCGGTCGTCGCAGTGTCAGAGGGTGCGCCACAGGCTTTGAGCAGCATGGCCGTCCCCATAGTGGCGGATCCATACAGCAAAAACTTGCGTCTGCCAAATCGATTTGTCATGCGTGCCGTCGCTCCTGACTCAAAATGTTGTCTCGCTGTGGCGAAGTGAGCGTGCAACTCAGTTCGCCAGAAAACCTCTAGCCGTTCCAGACATCTACTCAACTTTGGAACCTGAGATAGATGTCAATCAGTGCACTTCTTTCCACAGCAATTGGTGGTGATACTAAAGTCAGAGAAAATACGGAAGTGTAGCCTGCAATACAAAATCCCGAATCCCAGCCACAATGATCTAGATGAATGGGGTCAGGAATCTCCAACTCTCATCAATCAAATCAATGGGAATGAGAATGTCCTGGGCTGTGGATGTGAGCAAATTCGGCTGCTGCACTGGCAACAGCAGGACTAGGACCAAGTTTTTGTTGATGGCAGATCAAATCAACAATGGTGTTCAGCCCTTCCTGGGTTTTAAGATTTGTAAAGATAAAGGGGCGATCGCCCCGCATCTTTTGGGCATCCCGTCGCATGACTTCCAGGTCTGCCCCGACGTAGGGGGCAAGATCCACTTTGTTGATGATTAGGATGTCGGACTTCATGATCCCCGGTCCGCCTTTGCGTGGAATTTTATCCCCAGCGGCTACGTCAATCACATACAGCGTCATTTCAACCAATTCGGGGCTAAAGGTGGCAGCCAAATTGTCACCCCCACTTTCCACAAACACCAAATCGGGAGAAAACCGCTGCACCAGCCGCTCGATTGCTTCGAGATTAATGGATGCGTCATCTCGAATCGCCGAATGCGGACACCCCCCAGTTTCTACGCCAATGATGCGATCGCGCTCCAACGCCTCACTCCGCACTAAAAATTGGGCATCTTCTTGGGTGTAAATATCGTTCGTCACCACCGCCAGATTAAAATCGTCGCGCATGGCCTTACACAGCGCATCAATCAAAGCAGTTTTGCCAGAGCCCACGGGGCCAGCCACCCCCACCCGAAACGGTTTCGTCACGAGATTATCCTCAAATTAAAAGAGCCAACCGATTTAGGGAGGCATTATAGCGAGCAGCCTCAGCAGTCGGAGGCTGAATGCAATTCGGAATTCAAAATCCAGACTCCCCTACCCTGCCACCCACTCCACCCTGCCCTAGCTTCGAAACAACCGGCTATACAGCGTCTCATGCTGCATACTTGCCAGGGAAACCCCCCAGTTGCAGGCCATGAGGTCAGCGGTGGTCATCTCAGCAATTTCGGCATAGGCCGTTTGGATGGGCGCAGTCATTTGTTGCAGGAGACGCTGGCCTTCCGTTTGGCCGAGGGGGACGGCGCGGACGGCGGCGCTGATCAGATTGGCTACCCAACTGTAGAGGAAGGCGATCGCGGCCTCATCCACCGGCATCTGCCAGGCTTGGGCCACAAGGCCATAGGCGATCGCAAAATTGCAGTCGGTGGTCCGAGCCCAGTCCGGTAATTTTTGCCCCAATTCGGGCTCCAGGTCAGCGAACAGGCGCAACAGCGATCGCCCCATCTGCCAACTCTGCGATCGCATTTCTTCCGTTTCTCGCAGGGCAGAGAGCCACTGATTCCACTGGTCTATCGCCGCAAAATCCGGTTGGGCAGAGGCGGCATAGCTCCACCGCATGACTGCCGTTTCGAGGCGCATGCTGCCCCCGTGCAATTCTTGGGAAAGCCAGTCCAGGAGATCGATCCCCGTGGTGATCGCGCCGGTGGAGGCCAGGGTTTCAACGCCCTCTGAGTAGCTATAGGCCCCAATGGGCAGGGCCGGACTCGCCAGTTGCAACAGCGTCAGCAACTTGTCGTGAGTCAATGCAATTGTCATGCCGCTACCCCGTCGCCACTTTGTTCCCAGATTCTACCCTGGGGGGCGATCGCCGCATCGGCACTGGGCTGACCAACGCCTCTACCACATGCCCGTGCTGGCCTAAAACCACCCCCGGTCCGTCCATGCTTCAAAGGCGGCGCGTCAACGTTTTGCCGTGGGTGTCGGTGCCGCACGTTTTTAACAAGCCCAACTCATCCGCCAGTTGTTGCATCGTCGGCGTTTGCTTGGGGCAAGGCCGCCACTGCTTCGGATTATCGTAGGCGTAGTAGGCTTCAATGCCGTCAATGCCCAAGGCGACAGCGGCGGTAATGAGTTCTTCAGCAGTCAGCCGATATCGACCGGGGTGTGCCAACACGGCAATTCCCCCAGCGGCATGAATCGCCGCGATGACGTGCTTAGCCTGCTGGTCGCGCCCTCGCGGTGAGCAATGATTGAGATAAGGCTGCATCGCCCCATGACTGGTCATGAAGGCATATCCCAAAATGTGAACTTCAATGTCCGCCAGTAGGGAAGTGATTTCGACCCCCGCCCATAAGCGCGGCAGTTGCCGCCGACCTTTGTGCCGTCCGCGCCGCTGAATGGGGGCCGGATGCTTCCATTGCCAGTCTTCTAAGTATTGTTTAGCGCGCCAAAAGCCGCTCACCGTATGATGATCGGTGATGGCAAATTCTTTGAGGCCGATTTGAATGGCTTGCTCGATCAACGTTTCCGGCGAAAGTTGCCCGTCGGAGTGCAGGGTGTGCATGTGGAAGTTGAGTTCGCCGGGACAGCTCGACTCGTCAACGGTTTCGAAGATCCCCCGAAGTACTAGAGCATCTCTCCGCAATGTCCCAGCCGAGACGCCTAAGTGGACGGGGCTAGTTACCATGACTATCCTTAGTTACTGTCTTTCTCACTAAATTTCTTTATCCAATATAGCTTTCAAGAAAAGTTTACGAATAACCATTTTTAATTTTTTTTGAGACAAAAAACTGTCATTAAAGCTGAAGTTACGGGCTCGTCTGGGCTAGCGGAGTTGCCCGAGGTGGCGGAGAAACTAAGGATTTAGGGCTCAAGGGCGATCGCCTCTCCAGTCGAAAATTCTTATCTATAAAGGGCGATTGCAGTGAGAATAGCTAAACATAATGACTTGGAGAAACTCAGGCAGTTGCAAACTCATCCAAATAATACAAGCTTTGCAATTGCTCAAAACGCTGCTGGGGTGATGTTGGCAACGTTTTGCTGAGGCTTCTGTCGTAGCTGATACCAGAAAACAGTTGAGAGTGTTTTTCGATAATGATAGGATGTGCGCTAGTCGTTTTAATCGTAGCTATTCTCAACAAGGAACGAACAGTGGCAATGCACAAGTTTACGCGACGCTCATTTTTGGTAGCTGGTGGCGCAACGATCGCCCTCACGGCAGCTCAACTCAACCGTCCTCGGCGGGCGGCTGCGCAAACCGGCGAAATCAATCTCTATTCGTCGCGACACTACAACACCGACGATGCGCTGTATGAAGGATTTACGGAGGAAACCGGCACTCGGATCAATCTGATTGAGGGCAGCGCGGATGAACTGCTGGAGCGGATTTTGAGCGAAGGCGCTAACAGCCCCGCCGATATCTTTATGACGGTGGATGCCGGTTTCCTGTGGCGAGCGGCGCAGGCAGGTATTTTTGCGCCAGTGGATTCGGCGATTTTGGCGGAGCGCATTCCGGCTAACCTGCGCGATCCAGATGGTCTGTGGTTTGGCTTTTCGAAACGGGCGCGAATCATTATGTATAACCGCGATCGCGTCAACCCGGCAGAACTCTCGACCTACGAGGCCCTAGCTGACCCTCAGTGGAACGGTCGAGTGGTGATTCGCTCGTCGAGCAACATTTACAACCAATCGCTCGTCGCAGGCATGATCGAATCCAATGGTTTGGAAGCGACGGAGGCATGGGCGCGGGGCTTTGTGAGCAACTTCGCGCGGGAGCCCGAGGGCAACGATACCGCTCAGATCAAGGCTGTCGCAGCCGGCTTGGGTGACGTGGCACTCGCTAACAGTTACTATCTGGTGCGCCTCGGCAAGTCCGAAGACCCCGCCGATCAAGAAGTGTTTGAAAAAGTGGGCGCATTTTTCCCCAACCAGTCGGGGCGCGGCACCCACGTTAACATCAGCGGGGCAGGCATGTTGAATACAGCTCCCAATGCGGCGGGGGCGATCGCCTTTCTGGAATACTTGTCCACGCCTCGTGCCCAGGAGTTCTTTGCCCAGGGCAACAACGAGTACCCCGTGGTGGAAGGCACTGAAATGGAGCCGGTGCTTGCTAGCCTCGGCGACTTTAAAGAAGATGAAGTGAACGTCGAAGCTTACGGTAGCCGCGCTGAAGAAGCCGTGCAACTGATGGATCGGGCCGGTTGGGTATAAGCCCCTCGCCCCACTCCAGGGACGTCATCTAAACTCGCATCACTTGTAAACCACCTAGCGGTAGGGAATCCAGTTCCCTATCGCTTTTTTTTGAATGGTAAGTCGGTGGCCATAAATCAACAACGATGTTGTAGGGTGCTGTTAGGCGAAGCCGTAACGCACCATTCGACAGGGATTTGATGCGTTACGCTGGTGCTAACCCATCCGACAAATAATTAAGCCCATCTACTTAGAGATGAGGATGATTTGTCCGATTTTGATGAGAGATGTCCCTTACCTGTCTTGGGACAGCCGAGACGGCTATCCCAACCTATTCAATTCCCATTCCTTAGCCGCCACTTAACCCCATTCTCTGTAACTCGACTACACATCTTCGAACCGCTCCCCCCCCTGATACGCGACGGTGTACACATAAATCCTGGGTATTCGTTTCCGGCTTCATGGTCTCCTAAATTGGCTGATCTTTCATGTAGGGGTTGCCTAGAAACTTGACGCTACAGAACTTTCAGCGTCTGTAAGGGCGGCGGCGATACTCCGAAGGAGTGGCTCCGCCATCGCGATTTCCCGTCGGCTCAAGCCCCGTTGATCACCGGTCGGGTCGGCTTCCCTGCCTGCCCTCATCACCCGCCTATGCAAAGACACTCGTTACTTAGGACGGCCAGGATGGCCATCCAACCAGAGGACAGCCAGAATGGCCATCCAACCAGAGCGCATTGGACGTATTGATATCAGAGCAGCATTTAAAGCCCCGACAGGATTAGCTGAATTAGGGGGACAAGGGGGACAAAGGTAGGATTTTGATCTCCCCTTCGAACGAAATGGGTACACGGTAGCCCTTGATCAGGGGGGCAATCAAATCTAAGTGGTGTATAACTCCTTGATCAAGGGGGACGACAGCCGGGGATCCTTGATTTGTCGCGCTATTTCGTGGAATTGGGATTAGCGGGTGGGTTGCAGGGATTTTGTGGTCGGCAGTTCGGCGAGCAGATTGTCGGTGGCGGTGATGGTATGGGTCTGATCTACCCAAACCAGCTCAGACTGCTGCACCTGGCGATCGCTCAAGGTCACTAGAGAAAAATTGCGCTGACAAGTGGTGGCGGTGTGGACGATGCGGGGCACACAGGCCGAATTTAGATAGAGTGTCGCGGCGGCGTCGAGGCTGACTCGTTGCCGCTGGATATCTTTGCGGTGACGCAGGTTGTGGTGCATGTGCCCAAAGGTGACCAGGGGCACCGATTTGCCGATGTGTTGGGCGTAGGCGATCGCTGCCGCCAAATCGGGATCCCCAAAGTCGCCGCCGAGGGGCTTCCAGTCGCGACCACAAGGCGATTCTGGCGCATCCCCTAACCCGGTGGGGCCGCAGTGACCGACAAAAATTAGCGTGTCAAAGGCTGCCGCATCGATCGCTTGCTTGATGCGATCAACCGATTCTGCAAAACTATGGACGCTGTAGCGATCGCGGTAAAACGCCTCATATTTCCACTCTGACCCGCCCCAGCTAAAAGGCCGCCCCCCAATCACCGTCAGCCCTAACTCGGGAAAGTCACGCTTGCCATAGCTAACGTCAGCAGATCCCAACAAATCCATTTGGAGCTGCACCCAGTCTTCGGTTTGGCGATCGTAAGGGCACTTTTTGCGCCCCCAGGGAGTGGCGGTGTACCAGGCGTCATGGTTGCCAAAAATCGCCGCCTTGGGCAAAGTTAGCGACGCGATCGACCGCACCACCTCGACCGACTCGTTGCCAAAGTCACCGACAAAGAGCACCAGATCGACGTGCAGGCTGTGCAGGGCGGCGATATCCTGGTCGTCCCATTGGTCATGCACATCCCCGATCACAGCAAGGCGAATGGGATCGTTCGGGGCCGCAGTATCCATCATGAATCTCGTCAGTTTATCTTTACTTAAGGATAAAGGCTCAGCCCAGCAGTTGACGATTAGATTTAACCTGACTGCATCCGGTGACCCAGTGAGCAGCCTTTACTGATTGCTGGAGCCGTCGGCAGGTGGTGCCGGGATTATCGGGCGTCGTCACAGACGGCCTCTTCGCCTTCGAGTCGGGGCATGGGCGTCGCGGTTTTAGATTCACAGACGATGGCGGTGGACGACTTATTGCCCAGATGGACGGTAATAAAGACGCCAGCCGACAACCGCAGGGCATTAGGGGCTTCGGTTTTGGCAATCATGATGACTTTCTCTGGCGTGACTTCGACGATCTCAATTTGGTAATTGCCCTCGGTTTGCGAAAGGCCGATGTTCATCTCGGCAAACGATTCTGCAAACTCCCCCATCTCTAAGTAGTAAACTTGTTGCCCCCGGCTAAAGGTGTCCAGATTCTCTTTAACTTGGGCGACTTCGGAAGCTCGAAACCAGGGAGACATCCAGCGATCGCTGCCGGGAAAAGCTCGCAACCCCAGACATCCCGTTGTCATTAAGGCCGACAGTAGGCTGCCACTGATCGCCATTAAGCGTCGAGACTTCATTAGGCCAAAGGTTCTACAAGATAAGTACCAATATCACTGTGCCCAGAGCGGGCTAATTCGCCCCATCGCTGTGATGAGTCGTTACTTTTGAGGAAATGGGGGCTTGGGGCACCTCTCCTTCGTAAGGCTGCCGCTTATAAACCCCGTCTAAGTTGAGAACTGGAGTTTTGTATGATCGGGCAGAACCTCACCTAACCTCTCCTTTCAAAGGAGAGGAACCAGAGTCTTGTCAAACCTCTCCTTGAGAAGGAGAGGTGCCGTAGGCGGTGAGGTTTCCCACATGCCAAAACTCCACTTCTGAATCTGGATGAGGTTTACATAAGTTTCTGACTGACTGCTTTCAGTGGTTTAGCCCCCTTTTCTGGTATGCCCGGAGGGCTTCAAGCCCCCAATTCTGGGGGACTTCAAACTCCGGTCTCCCCCCACCACTGGGGGGACTAAGGGGGGCGAATGCGCCTGTTGAAGTGGCAATCGAGATGTGTATAAGCGGCAGCCTTCGTAAGGAGAGGTTTAAGAACACTCTGGTTCCTCTACTTTCGAAGGAGAGGTTAGGTAAGGTTTTTTCGATCACGGAAAAACTCCAGTTCTCAACTTAGGTGTGGTTTAAATTACTTTTTGCAGTCCCTGACAATGAACATCTGCGGGGAGCCAGGATTGAATTATTTCCTGCAGGATGTATTGCAAAGCACAGCTTTTTAGCAAAGCTGCGATCGCCCCTCTGATCTGTAACATTCGGTCGCCAAAAGTTGACTTTACCGGCCAAATTTTTCACAGTATAGGCACAGCTTTGTCGGCCAAAACAGAGTTTGGCGATCGCTATTCATGCTCTAACCCCCAAGAGGATCTCCCCAGATGAAAGTCGAACGATCGGGACAACAAGACCTCTCACCCAAGGAAATTGCTCATCTCGAAAAGCTGCGCAAGTTAGTAGAAGAAGCCCTGACAGATGGCAAATTCTCGGAAGATGAGCTGCAATCCATTCGCGACTTGATCAACAAAGACCATAAAGTTACCCCCGCAGAACTCCAGACCGTTCACGCCACCGTTCGAGCAATGCTGGGTGATGCCGAACTGGAATACGACTGGGGTTAAACCTGATGGCCTTGGAAACTGCAACTGAGGTCAACCATTCGCGCAATTGTTTACGAGTTAGGGATGAGGATCACTTAACATTTAACTTCCACGCGGAATAGCCCTTACTGGACAAGGAACAGCCGAGACGGCGATCCCAACTGATTGAATTTCCATTCCTGAGAAATGAGGATCAAATAATATCCAGATTGTTTAGGGCAGGCATCTTGCCTGCCTTGGGACAACCGAGACGGCGATCCCAACTGATTCAATTCTCATTCCTTAAGTAGATGGGCTTAATTATTTGTCGGATGTGTTAGCGCCAGCGTAATGCATCAAATCCCTATGGAATGGTGCGTTACGGCTTCGCCTAACAGCACCCTACAACATTGTTTGTTTATGTCCACCTACTTAGTCAAAGCAATCATTGATTTGGCGAGCACGGGAGGCTAGATAGTCTTCGCGGGAGGCGAGTGAGGGCTCCCCCAGCTCAACCACATTGAGATCATCGGCAGAACTGCTGTCTTCCTCCAGACTAAAGATCGTCGGCGCTTCAACGATTTCCTCTGGGGGGGTGGCGTTTGCCGTTGGCTCCGGATCTTCCATTGGGGCTGCCGGTTCTTCAGCGATCGCGTCGTCATCCGCCGACTCTGTCGAAAACAGATCGAAATCGCTACCCAACTCCAGCTCAAACTTAAACTCGGTATCTCCGCTAGCAGGGCCAGACCGGACGAATGAATTATCGTCAGGGGGCGTCTCTCGCTGCAGGAGCACCCTAGAGTCATTATTGAGACACAAAGCTTGAGTAGGGACTGCCGACCCCGCGATCGCAGCCACCCCGATCACCATTGACGTCAGAATAGGCCGATTCATCATTCACCTCTTGCAGACAGCGGTTGCAATATCGATGATGCAAGACGGCGAGGGCTGCTACACAACTCATATGGCAAATGCGTTGAGCCACGACGTTCAGTTTCCCTGGCGTTGCATCTAGCTTACTTGTAGCGAAAAATCTCCGGCAGTGCCGTCTATCGCAACACTTATTTCAGACCAGTCAACAGGGCCAATGGGGCGGCTCTCCTAGCCGCTGACAGCACCGTTAGAACATCCGTTTAGTACGACTAGAAAACCCCAAGACTCCAACAAAATGCAGAATTCAGAATTCAAATTGGCAATGCGAAATCTGCCATTCAAAACTGTCCCCTCCACACCCAACCCCCAGCCACCCAGTCACCCAACCACCCAGTTCCCTACGGACAAGTTGACACCGGATTACTACACTGCTCACCCACCGCTAACCAGCCCGTTGCCTCGGGCGCTTTGACCTGCAACCAATTGCCCGAACACCCCAACAGAGTGACCTCAGCGCCTTTGGAGATGGTCGCTGCGATCGCCGCATTCCCATCGGGGGCGGCATAGAGGGTCGTGGGAGCTTCCGGATCAGTAATATTCAGACTAGTGGTGCTCACCCCCAGCAGCGGCGCGTAGACCCAACCGGGTTGTGCGAGTTCCTGCTGTTCGCCGCTCCAGGCCTGATTGATCAAAACCCATTCCCCCGTTGCCCCCACAATCTCAACTTCGACTGGCACCCCAGTCGGCAAGGTGTTTTGGGCGTCAAAGTCGCTGCCGGGGCCACTACGAACGTTGAGCCCAGCGGGATCGGTATCCACCACGTAGGCTGCCGCCGAGCAAGATTGCTGTGGCGTGGCGGCAGCGATCGCACCGCCCCCATCCGGATTGGTCGCCGGGGCCGCCGTCGCCTCATCCGCCGGAGGGCTGCCCTCAGAAGTCTCAACGGGCGCTGCCCCAGGGAGTTCGGCCTCATCCTCTAAGGGGCGAGACTCTGTCGTCGGTTGACAAGCCATTGCCAAAAGGCCCAGGCTAGCGATCGCCCCCCAGCCCCTCACCGATTTCCAGCTCATCCAAACCATCGGTTTTCACCTCCAGGAGAACGGTCTTTAAGTGAAGCAGACATTTTGGCCAATTGAACAAAAAGATGACACTTTTTTAAGGCTAATGACTGGAATCCTTAATCGCTCAATCATCAGACTCGATTGGGAGAAAACAGTGCTGTAAAGTGTGGATATGTACGACGACGAACTTAAAATCATCGATCCGGACGCTGAGTTTGAGGATCCTCTCGATCAGATTGCCCCCGCAGGAGAAGCGCCCGAAGAACCTCAGGTCGACCCTGAGGAAATGTTGCGCTGGCTCGATGCCCCCGTGGCCCAACAGCGCATGTTGGCAGCCCGCGCCTTTTGTGAATTAGAAGAACCGCGAGCGGTGCCCCGGTTGATTGAGTTGTTGCAGGATAGCTGCCCTCTGGTGCGGGTGAGTGCCGCCTATGCCCTGGGTCGCAACTCTGATCCCCAGGCGATCGCCCCCCTGATCGAGCAACTCTATGACTGGAACGGCTACGTCCGCAAAGGCGTGGTGTGGGCACTCGGCAACAGCCATACCCCCGAGGCGCTGAATCCGCTGATTGAGGCGCTGAAAACGGATATTCCGGCGGTGCGGCTGTGGGCGGCGAGTGCCCTGGCGCAGATGATTAACGTCAATTATGAAACGGTGGTAGCAGCGCTCCCGCCCATCATTGAGGTGATGCGCCGTGACCCCATTGCAGCGGTGCGGAGTAATTGTGCCTGGGCGATCGGGCAGCTCTGCCGCGAATTGCCTTCCAATGTGGTGTACGCCACCGCCATCGACGCCCTGATCGAATCCTTTGCCGAAGAGGATGATCTCGGCGTCCGCGAAGATGCCCGCACCGCCATTTTAAATGTCGGTGATCCCCGTGGTCTGCAAATCATTGAAGAATTGGAGCAAGACGGCTGGTTTTAGATCCCAAGTCAGGGGGCAGTCTCCTCAGGCATGAGTCTGAGATTCTGAGTCTTGAATTGGCTGCACAATTCAAATACGCAAATTCGGCACTCATTGATTCCTCCGATGACGCCTTTGCCCTGGCCCCTCACACCTTCATGCGCCCTTCACCTGCGCCTCCAGGGTGGCAATGTAATTGTCAATATCGTGGTCCGTAAATCGGCGGCTGACCACCTGCCAGGTCCACCGATTGCCGAGGTGCTGCAGTTCGGGAACGTGCTCATAGCCCTGCCAGGCCCGAGGTACACGGGTAACGACATCCCAACCGTAGACAAAGCGGTAGCTGTTGGGCACCCGCTGGCGAAATGAGTTAACCAGAGCCGTATTGCCCACGCGGGGAGCCCCATAGGTATACAACTCGATCGCTTGGCCGGTGTGTTGAGTGATGTTGTACTGCACGTCGAGCGCGGCGATGGTGGCGATCGCCCCCCCCAGACTATGGCCCGTCACGGTCAACGGCGCTTGCGGAAAGGCTCTCACCACCTCCAGCAGGCGATCTCGCACCGCAAAATAGGCCGCCATAAACCCTCGATGAAAGCGCACATCCGTCGTCGACTCATCGCCGTAGGGATAAATCTGCTGCCGAAACTGAAGATTATTAATCCAATCAATACCTTTTTCGGTACCGCGAAAGACGAGATAAATCGATTGGGAACTGGGGAGATAAAGCACCGCCGCCTGGGTGTCGGTTTGACCGGCATCATCGCTTTCGATCAGCGTGGCTTCGCCGCCAGGAATGCTGTCAAACACAATCTCGTTAAAGCCTCGATAGATTTCTTGGCTCAGCCGGGCACAGCGCAGAGCAACGTCATAATTGAGCATGGACAGCACCTCAGACAAAAATGATGGCGAACAATTCCCAAATTTGATGAGTCAGGAATCGAGTGGCTTTTCTAAAAAACTTGAAACGCTAGTTATTTGGGTTGATGGCCGTTCATCACGAGGGGATCGGGCTTGACGTTATTGTAAAAGTTGCCGGGTTCAGAAGCCCTCAAGGCTACGAAACATTCACAGTGCGTGGAAAAACGTCACCGAATGGCGGCCCCAGAGCGGCGATCGCCCTAGCCCCGGAGATCGCTACCGCCAAATGGGGAATTGCATCCCTGGTCAACACGGCCTACCGCCATTCAAGTAGTCTTGTCAAACTGTCACTTGCGGTAGTGGATTGACTCATCCCTGGTAAACTGCCCCCGCACCACCCCACCCTCCCCTTTTCCCAAACATGGCTTCGATGCATCTTCAATCCCGTCCCCTGCAAGCCCTACCGGGCCTCAGCCAAGAACATCTCAAGCAACTGCACCAGGTCGGCCTGGAAACTACCGCCGACTTACTCCAGGTGGCGCGATCGCCCGCCAAGCTGGAAGCGATCGCCGTGCAGCTCAAACTGCCCTTGCGCTATTTACAAAAATGGGCTGCCCTGGCCGATTTGGCACAATTGCCCAGCGTCGGCAGCGACTATTGCGGCCTGCTGCTGCACAGCGGCGTCGCTTCGGTGCGGCAACTGGCCATTCAGCCCCCTGGTCGCCTCCATCCCCAAATCCGCAAACTGCACATCATGGTCATGCGCCGCTCAGACCTCTGCCCCACACCGGATCAGGTGGTGCAGTGGGTGCAGGAGGCGCAGTTGGCGGCGAGGGGGTGAGGGGTGGAGTAGGTGGAGGGGTTTTGGGTTCTAGGTTTTGGGTTCTGGGTTTTAGGTTCTGGGTTTTGGGTTCTAGGTTCTGGGTTTTGTCGGCTAGTCGTCACGCAGCTCCCAGAACACCGGTACAGAACACCGCTTTCTGCTCCGGGAAGCGGGAAGTCCCCCCATCTCGCTAGTTAGGGTAGGGGCTAACGAAACCGAGTTACCAGCCGCACTGAACGGACACTCCAGTACCCAGTACCCACCTACTCCATCCACTCACCTACCAACGCCCTAAGACAAGACTGGTTTCCCCGCCGTTCTGGGGGTGGCGAGTTCGCATTCGACTTTAGCCATAGGGGTGGTTTGAGTCCCAGCGGGGGCGGTTTCGGGGGTGGGGGTGGCGGGCGATCGCGGTTGAACGACGCAAGTTTTTGTCAGGTGGTAGCCGTCTTCGGTGGAGGCGGGGCCGGACCAGATCGCCATCAAATTGAGGACGTAGCTGCCATTGTCGAGGGCATCACGATCAGCGGCGAGTCGCCAGAGGTCGCTTTCTTCAGGCGACGCCAGTGACTCAATGGTTTTGTCTTCGATGGTCGCCAGGTGTTCGTCAAGGCCCAGCAGCCAGCGTTCGACGTAGGGCCAGGGGGTATCGTTGAGGGCATTGCTGATTTCGGCTTCGGCGGCGGTCAGGAGCACGATGCCTCGGGCTTTTTCTTCGGGTACATCAGCCATGCGAAAGACAAAACCACTGCGGCTAAAATCGTCGGCTAGCAAACTGGGATAGTCTGCAAACCAGTTTTGCAGCCGAAAGTAAAACTGAAACCAATTACTAATCAGCAGCGCCACCAGGGTGAGCAAAATGAGCTGTTGACGCACCAATGGCGACGGCAGTTTCGGCTTGAGTTCCCAGGTGAGAAATTGGGGAATGGCGGCGATCGCCACTGACACCAGCGGCCACGACATCAAGCCCAGGGGCCAGTTCCCCCAGGGCACCAGATTAAAGAAATACAGACAGACGATCGCCCCGATGACCCAGGGAGCGACGGGAATACCAAAAAAGCGGATCTTGTGATCTTCCAGCAGCCACCCAATGCCCAGGGCAAAAAAGATCCAGCCGCAGGTGGCGATAATGTCGACGGTCAACCCTTCCCCCACGGCCAACTGTGCTACCCAAGACATCGTGAAGGAAAACAGCCCCAAGTAAATCAGGGTCTGCCAGGCATAGTAGTCATCGGGGAAGACCACATCGGCAACTCGCGCCCAGAGCACTTGGAGGAATTTGATCATAGCCGTTGAGTCACTCCGTAGCGCAGCAGCAGCAGCACTAAGATCGCCGAAAAGCTCAGGGCATTGGCTTGCAGCACCGCCAGCAAATGCGGCGATTTGGCCGCTTGATCGGGCGATCGCCGGTAGCGATAGCGATTAACATTTGGATCCCGCAGGGCGGGGGCAATGGGCGAGCCTAAGGCCCAGGTCAAGCCTTCGAGCCCCAGCGCTTTGATCCAAAAGGTGATAAAAAAGGTCACCAGCCCTGCCATGACAATCACTACGCCTAAGCCGCCCGACCATTCATTCACATAAAAGTTGCCAAACAGCACATAGCTGATAATTTGCGTACGCAACGCCGCTGGCAGCAACGGCTCAAACCCTAAAAACACCATCCACCCCAGCACGACCGCTAATAGATTGAGGCTGGCCGCATAGCGGATGCTCGGCTGATATCCCAAGCGCAGCCGTCGCCGCAACACAATCGCCTCCAGCGCGATCGCCACCAACAGCAGCAAACACTGAAAGACAATCGCCCGGAGGGGCAGCACTGCGGCTTCGTCAAAGAAAGAGAGTGGCATAGCTCAGCAAGGCAGTGAACAGGCAGAGTCGTTACGATGGAAACCCTGACTCAGCAGCAAACGCTGGAGTGAGCATCGCGATCGCCGGGGGGTTGTTTGGTCAAATCTGGCAACGCTAGGCAACAGGGTATCTCGTTGGTAAAGGTTTCGATAGAATTTTAGGCGGTAGCTGCTCAAAACTTAACGCCCGACAACAACAAAATGGTCAGAACTGGCATCGGAATTCGCACAGCCCAGCTCAACAATGAGCGTTTGGTAGGCCAAATTCACGTCTATGACGGTGAGGGCAAGGGCAAATCGCAGGTCGCGTTGGGGGTGGTGCTGCGCTCCATTGGCCTGGGCATTCAAAATTTTATGGAAAGTCGGGTGCTGCTGTTGCGATTTCTCAAGGGGCCAGGCCGCACCTATGACGAAGACGCGGCGATCGAGGCGCTGCAGCGGGGCTTTCCGCACCTGATTGACCAGGTGCGCACGGGTCGTGCGGAATTTTTTGGCCCAGACGACATCACCAAGTTCGATCGCCTCGAAGCTCAGCGAGGCTGGGATGTTGCGAAGGGGGCGATCGCCTCGGGGCTGTACTCGGTCGTGGTGCTGGATGAAATTAATCCAGTGCTGGACTTGGGCCTGCTGTCCGTCGAGGATGTGGTGCGATCGCTGAAAAATAAGCCGGAACACCTGGAAGTGATTGCTACCGGACGAGGGGCACCGCCGCCGCTGATCGAGGTGGCCAATCTGCACTCTGAGATGAAGCCCCAGCGGCCCCAAAATATGGACTTTCCCGGCATTGAGGGAGTCGAAATTTACACCGGGGATGGCAAAGGCAAATCGACCAGTGCCCTGGGCAAGGCACTGCAGGCGATCGGGCGCGGCATCAGTCAAGATCAATCCCACCGGGTATTGGTGATGCAGTGGCTCAAAGGCGGTCAGGGCTATACCGAAGACGCCGCCATCTCCGCCCTGCGCAAAAGCTATCCCAACCTGGTGGATCATCAGCGCTGTGGCCGGGATGCGATCGTCTGGCGGGGACAACAGCAGGAAATTGATTACGTGGAAGCCGAGCGGGGCTGGGAAATTGCCTGTACCGCGATCGCGTCGGGCCTTTATAAAACCGTCATTTTGGACGAGTTGAACCCGACCGTTGATCTGGAACTGCTGCCCGAAGAACCGATCGTGCAAGCCCTGCTGCGCAAACCCCGCGATACGGAAGTCATCATCACGGGACGCTGCAAAAACCCGCCCGCCTATTTTCAGCTCGCCAGCACCCACTCTGAAGTCTTTAATCACAAGCACTATGCGGAAAAAGGCATCGATCTTAAGCGGGGCGTCGATTTTTAACCCACCGCTAGCAAGAGCTCAGGAATGAGGATCAAATAACATCTAAATTGTTAGGGCAGGCATCTTGCCTGCCTTGGGACAGCCGAGACGGCTATCCCAACTTATTCAATTCTCATTCCTAAGGGTTTGGCAATGCCCAAATACCTGTTTAACGTTCCGTAAGATCCCCCGCTGTCGCCGTCCCCTAAAGCCCTCTAGGCAATCGCCCTGCGGGCATGACTGCATTAAGGCTGCGCTAAGAGCACGGGGGCTATTCACCGCATGGATCTGTCTGCCCCTATTCGACCTGTTGTGAAAGACTGTTCAAAAATCACCGAAACCTACTCTAAGAAAGGCTTTCGAGGATCTATGAGCTTAATTCATAACAACTCTATTTTCTAGTTCCTAAGGGCACTTTGGGTACCTCATTAAGTAGACCAGGCTCGCAATGACCACGTATATTCCATTTCGTAAACAGCGACAAAGCTGTTACACGGCAAGGATCTTGGCTATGTTTACATTTTTTCACATAGTTTAGTTTGCCTACGTCTGTCTACTTAGCTTCAAAAACGCTGTAAACAGGTAAAAGTAGTTTCACTAACCTCAAGAGAGGCAGGCTTTGCAAAAGCTTTAACTTTGAGCGGCAAATATAAAGTATCTGACAACCCCGTGTAAGTTTCATTAGGGGAGACGCAACTTAATTTTAAGATTGGGAAAACGAACATAATGCAATGGTGAAGCGTTATATGAGGCAGACGGCTATCTCGCAGGCTGCTTTGCCGACTTGGAGCGGCGATCGCTTTTCGTTAAAGTCGATATCAATGTCATAGGTATTACAACGCCTTAATGCATTCAGGATAGACTCAGAGAAATGATCGCCACTCCTTTGCATTCATCAATGCTTAGCATTTGTTTCGATACGTCATCCTCGTACCCCGTTGTGGTCGTTATGCTTACCCAATAATGTCTAGAGCACAGGGGTTTAAGGTTTTCAAGAGGTCACGGACTGAGCCATGCAGGTATTAGAACGTTAAGAGGTCTAGAAATGCGACAAGTTAGACAATTTAATCGCTCTATTCGTGAATCTGGTCTATTGGCGATCGGTGCTTTCGCAACATGTGTGGCGTTAGCTGTATTCGCATCCACGAGAGTTAAACCTACTTATACAGCCGATGCCAAGCTGTTATTTATCAAGGTCGACAACGCGTCTGCTCTGAGTGACTTTGGTGAGGGCCAAGTTGACCGATTAGAGTCCTTGCTTAACGATCAGACCCCATTGACGACTCAAATGCAGGTTATTCAGTCACGCCCGATTCTGCAAGAAACGGTCGAAATTCTCGGCCTGAGGGGCGAAGATGGCGAATTGCTTGAACCTGAGTCGTTGAGGGCAAATCTTGATGTCGGTATCGTGAGCGGCACAGACGTTCTCGAAATTAATTACGTGAGTGATGATCCAGAAACTGCTGCGGCTGTGGTCAACACCATCATTGATCGATATAGAGAATATGCCATTACTCAAAACCGCTCAGAAGCTAGCGAAGCCAAGGAATTCTTGCTGGCTCAGTTACCTCAATCGGATCTTGCAGTTCGACAAGCTGAGACAGAGCTTAGAGATTTTCTGGAGCAAAATAACGTTGGTGTTCTAGAAGATGAAGCCACCGCCTTGGTCCGGCAAATAGAAACACTGTCGGGCCAGGCAGCAACGGTGCAGTCAACCCTGGATGGAACCATCGCTCAGGCGAATACAATTCAAGGGAAATTGGGCCTATCACCTCAGCAGGCGTTCGTCGTGGGCACTATTCGCCAGAACCCTGGTGTTCAGGAAGCTTTGTTAGATTTACAGGCAGTCGAGCGTCAAATTGCGGCAGAGCAAGCTCAATTTAAGCCTGGCAGTCCGGTCATGAGACAGTTGCAAGCCGAGAAAGAATCTTTGCAAGGCTTTTTGCAGGAGCAAATTGCTGTCGCTGGCGGTGCTCCTAATGTGCCCCTAGGAAAAATTCAGGGGGCCGGGGGTGCTGACGATGACATTGCCCAAGTGCTGATCCGCAATTTCCTCGATGCAGAGGTTGAGTACATCGGTCTCCAGCAACAGCTAGAAACCCTCAGAAACTATCAAGAAGATTACCAGCAGCGGCTATTGAACATTCCTTCGCTCAGTACTCAAAAGAGAGCGCTTGAGCGCCGAGTGACGGTTGCTGAGAGTACCTATAGTGCTTTGCTGACTCGTATTCAAGAGTTGCAAGTCCAAGAAAATGAGGCTACTTATAACACTCGAGTTATTGAGCCAGCAACGCCTCCCGTCGAAGCCAATGGTGGAGAAAAGAAAAAATATTTAGCGATCGGTGTATTTGCTGGCGCTGTGGTCGCACTTGCCATTGTTATTGCCGCCCAAGTTATGTCTTCTCCTGTTAGCGAAGAAGCTAAGAAGAGGGCATTGGTCAATACTTCTCACTGAGGAGAAATCATCCGGCGATCGCTTATTGAGCGTTATGTTGGGAAATTGAGCCTTGCCCCCTGTGCATGTTGACCTAACGACATTCCTTAGTCAGCGTGAGGTCTACTTTCCCACTTAGAAGAATATCTTTCTGACAACGATGGGAAAGACATTTCGTCATACTAGTGTACTGTGAGTTCAAAAAATAATTGAGTTCAAAAAACCATGCCATCACAATAAACTTTTGAACTCAGGTCTAGATTTGTTTTGTCAATCTAGTTTATAGAAGGTGAAAAGTATAAGGCACTCTCAATTTTATTATCTCATTCAATATCGTTTCAAACATCTTTGTGTGCCGAACTTGAAAGCGTCCGAATTTATTAGTCCAGTTGTGTTTTGCTAAGTTCTAGATACTTGAGATGCTTGTTATTTAACATTTTTGTTGTCATCTAGTCGCACTCTAAACTCAGATAGTTAAGATTATGTTCCTGCAAGATGTCGCCAAGCCAGTTTTTGATGTCGCCAAAACCGAACTCTTTGAAAAATTTGAAAAAGCATTTATCATTCTATATCTAATTCTTTATTCAAAGGGCGTAATCACGCTTTTATTAACAGGTGGGTCCACTGAAGGTGACGGAGCAGGTGACTTCGACTTTGGAATTCTTAAGCTTTTTTGGTTGATCAACTATCTGATTACTGCAAGCCTCTTCGTTGTAAAGTGGGACGTCATAAAAGACCGCCTTGCCATTGTGGTTTCCAGTAACTACTTCTACTGGGTCTTCTTGATGTTTCTATTCTTGTCGACCATCTGGTCATATCGACCCGATGAGACTATCAAGGCATCGATTGCAATGTGTGGAACAGTTTTATTTGGCGTTTATATCGTCTGTCGATATAGCTTAAAGGAGCAAATAAAGCTGTTTTTATGGTTTTTCGGAATAGTTATCTCTTTAAGCATGTTGTTCATGTTGATTCCAGGATATGGGATAGATATGGGAAAACATGCAGGGGCTGTGAGAGGGATTTATAGCCATAAAAATATTGCGGGGCAGATTGCTGTTTTAAGCTCCGCAACCTTTTTGATTTGCGTAAAAGGAAAACTTTTGGAGAATCAAAAGCTGGCTTATCTAGGGTTTACCTTAAGCTTGGCAATGGTAATTGCTTCAAAATCTTCTTCCTCCCTGCTCTATGCACTAGTGTTGATAGCGTTAATCAATGCGATTCAAGTTCTTAGCCTGCGGGGAAATCTGTTTGTTTGGTCTTTAGTATCCCTTGGTGGACTATACTTCTTAGTCTCGACTTGGGCCGAAACCATCATGAATTCTGCTCTCGGTCTAGTGGGCAAAGATGCAACCTTTTCTGGCCGCACAGATATTTGGGATGTAATCATTGATAAAATACAGGAAGAGCTTTGGCTAGGATATGGTTTTGATGGCTTTTGGCACGGAATTTATGGAGAATCACTCTACGTCCGTAACGCTCTTAGATGGAACTTGCCAAACTCTCACAACGGTTATCTAGATCTCACACTCGGCATTGGAATTGTTGGAGCGGCTTTACTAGCACTGGTGATTTGGGTAACCTTTGTCAAAGGTCTAGCGGTCTTAAAGACTAATTTCTCTTGGGCAAATACTTGGGGATTTATCTACATTTTTTACTTGCTTATGATTAATATGAGTGAGAGTTCTCTGGGTAGCCCAAACAGTCTTCAGACGATATTTATGACGATATCTATCGTAACGGTATCGGTAGAGTTTAGTAATTTATTTTCAACTGGAAAGTTATCAAACAAAACTGTGTGAGGATGTTTAATTTGGCCGTAGCACAAGATAAAATTTTGATTCTACTAGATTCTGAAACTCCAATCTCAAGTAGCTCAATACCAGAGACATAGTTCAATGGTAAAGCAGTCTAGTCCGCTCGGCGTAAATATGCTCACTATTAGCGCCGATGAAGGTGCAGGGTGCAAGGTTTAGGGTATGAGGTGAAATCCTGCACAAGGGTAGGGAGACTTCCACCTTGGAGTACTAGTACAGTGCGGCGTAAATTTGCACACCCTTGGCCCTCACCCTAAATCCCTCTCCCAACTTTGGGAGAGGGACTTTCAATCGGCATCGAGACTTAAGCCGCCGAGTACTAGCTCATGCGTGTGATACGTTCAGGAGAGATTATTGAATGATTTAGCTGTTGGCATAGCTGATCAGCATATGTTTGGTAAGTTAAGATGGCATTTAGAATCTTGAAAATTTATGGCGAAATTTCGGAATTAAGTCGCTAAGCTTTAGCGATTTAGAGGATAGATGCCATAACCCTTCTATGAGAAAACAGTTCTAGAAAGCTTATAGCGGTTCCTGATTCAATAAGGTACAGATTGATTTTTGGGTAGTCCTAAAAAGGTAAGGATATCTGACCATTGGCGGATACAACTGCTGTCTCCAGGCTGTTAACCATAGATAAGTGACGATCTTCGAGGGTTTGATGTTTGCTCACCTACCCACTTGTCCAGTAAGTAGCCTGGGGTAAATAAACCGAGGTTAAAAAGGCTGGAACCTTGATTCTGCCGTTGTCCCTACCTCGAATTAATTATCCGTACCTACTTAGGGTGCTAACACATTCTATAAATAATTAAGCCCATCTACTTACTATACCTCACCGGGGAAAGAACTGCTGCATTACTAAAGAAAATAATTGTGACTATTTATCTGGATTTTATGTTCGACTGAATCTATCAATGATGAATTATTGGAGAGATAAATGTCATCTTCAGGGCCAACCTTTGCTTTAATTACCCCCACCTTTGCCGGAGATTATAAGCAATTTACGTTACTTGCGCGTACTGCAGAGTATTATCTTTCAGAGGATGTTCCTCACTACGTTATTGTACCTGGTGCTGACTACTCAAAGTTTAAAGCTCTACAATCAAAGCGGACACATTTGCTGATTGAGGAGGAGGTGTTGCCTCAGTGGACGCAAGGATTATTCAAGTTTAAAAATAAATATCGAGTCACGACTCGCACATTTCCGATTCGAGGTTGGATTCTTCAACAACTTGTAAAAATTGCTGCACCATCTTTCGCCTCAGGGGATGTTTTTCTCTATGCTGATTCCGACGTGGCTTTTCTTCGAGGATTCGATCCTGCTAAGGAATTTGTCAGAGATGGGAAAGTGAAACTCTTCCGCGAAATCTGTGATGAATCTTGGCCTCAAGTCCTGTTGGATCGAGGCCGAAACTGGCGTAATGTGAGCTGTCGTCTACTAGGTATTGCTGGAGATCAAGAGCCCCGTGCAGGATTTTCAGGCTATGTCGGTAACGTTATTCCATGGCGGCGGGATGTGCTTGAGTCGCTGCAAAAGCATCTTGATCGCGGATGGGGACGATCATGGCCTGAACGTATTGCTAGATGTAAAACCTTTTCAGAATATACCCTTTACGGCGTTTACGTAGAGAAGGTTTTGGGAATGGATGTGGCGGGACATTACCCAGACGAGACAATATGTGCGCTTGAGTCTTGGCAGGCAAGGGAACAGAGTGTCGCTGATCTGACTCGACTGCGGGAAGAAAAACTGGCTTCTCATCATATAGCGTTGATGGTTTCGGCCAAGGGCGGAACTCCTGCTGAGCGAATTGAACAAGTCTTTGGTCTGCATTGATCCCTTAAGCTAAGGAAATGTGTATGCTTCAGGACACATTGTCAATAAGCGTCATCTCTTGCTATTCGCAGGGGAAATCCTTGTTTTTTGTCTGACTTTCGTTGCTGGATACTGGCAATCAAAGCTGTCAAGTTTACCAAGTCTGATTTTTAGATGCTACGCATAGCTGTGCACCCTCACTGCAAAAACGAAAAAGATCAAGACTAATCGACGAATTCGTCGGTTTCTGCCTCATTAGACTCAGGAGCAGGCGTGGCCTCCGCTTCAGTTTCTGTACTCCCAGGAGCCACAGTTTCACCACCTTCAGGCGTTGCTAAATTCTCTTCGCCAGCAGCGAGTTGGCGCACCTGATCTTTGAACTGCGCCGGAGCCAATTCTTCTGCCTGTTTGAACAAAACCACTGCATCCGGCTCACGATCGGCATCTCTCAGGACTAGTGCTTTAGCGAGGACGGGACGAAAATCGTCTGGAGCCGCTTCGATCGCATCCTCATACACCCGCAGCGCTTCATCCAGGTCACCCTCTTCGACATACACCTGCGCCAGCAAGAGCTGTACCGAGCCCACATCGATCGCGCCAGGAGTAACTTCATTGGCTTGGGGAGCAGACTGCAACGTATCTTGCAGCAAGCCGATCGCCGCCTGGGGGCGCTCCTGCTGAATCAGCAACGCCGTTAGGCCTTGCAGGGCATTCATATCGCCAGGACGCTGGGTCAACACGGTGCGATAGGCGTCCGCTGCGCCCTCCAGATCCCCGATACTCTGCTTGGTTTGTCCGAGCAGCACACGATATTCCGGCGTATTGGGATTCAGCTCGGCCAGCTTTTCCAGCGGCTCCACCACGCCTTCCAGATCCCCCAATTGAATGCGGGCGTCCACCAAACCCTGGATCGCTGTTTGGTTGTCCGGTTCTCGCTCTAGGACTAGCTCATAGCCCCGAGCCCGGTCTTCTAGCTCTGCCCGCGCATCATTGGTCGCTGCTGATGTGTCACCAGCAGGGGTGGCAGTTGAGGCGCGATCGCCCCCGGTGGGCAAAAAGGGCAGTACCGCTACTGCCAAAAGGGCTCCTACGGCCACGACCAGGACACTGATGACCAACCAACGATTGCGCTTTACAGCCACAAGCGAGCTTCCGAATTCAACGTGCTCATCTTAGCGTCTTCATTCGCCATCCAAGCCTTCGGAGCAAAACAAAATTTATTTCAAAATCCACATCCCGCTCTGGAACAGGGGGCTTGGTCATGGCGGCACGGGGGGGAGCGATCGCCCTGGAGAGGCCACCCCGACCACACCAGAGCCCTGACACGCCTGGGATCGCTCCTCAGCGATGGGGGCTTAGCGGGCACCAGCGGCGGGCGTCAGTCTGGCCAGGACTTGCAAAATGATACGGATTTAGTCATAAAAGCTCTGGAAACATAACTATAAAGATGTTAGTTCAACACACATCTCTCACCTTAAAGATGAATTAAAGATGGATTGGGAAGGATCTCGCGGGATACAAACTGCAATGCTAACCTTGAGTGAATAAGCCCCATTCTGTCTAAAACAAGGTGGGAGTTTTCAGGTTTAGGAGGATCCGGAGACCCATGAGCGCAGCGGAGAATCATCCCCCCAATACGTCGTCTCAAAGCAGTGACAAACCCTTAAGTTCGCCCCCTAAACGGCCTTCTTTACGGAAGCCACCTGCTCGTCCTGAATCGGGGTCGCCGCCAGCGGCGAAGGCCCCATCTCAAGCAGTTGAGATCGACGAGCCTCAAGCACCGCAGGCGGCGCTGCCCGCCCCCGCCCCGGAACCGACTGAGACTGCTGCCTCCGTCCCAAAGACGGCCAACCATCCGATCACGCCCCCTAGCGAACCGATGCAGTATCGAGCGATCGGCCTGGTGCGCGGCATCTATCAACCGTCTGAAGAGCAGCTGAATCGCGGCAACATCGTGACCGACGATGGTACGACGATCGATTCAGTTCTGTTGGGACGGGTAACGAGCTTAATTAAAAAGCATATAGATCTGGAAAGTTCTCACCTGTGGGTGGTATACCCACGGACTCGGCAACCATTAGAAGAGTCTGACGAGGAGCCCTCCAGCAACCTCCACCTACAAATTGTAGGGATTTGGGAGCCCGATACGCTGGGGCTGCCCGGCGAAAACCCAAAGACTATAGCAAAAGCTGCTGGTGCTAGCGAGACTGCCGCCGAGACCGCAGAGCAGACCGAGACCGCAGAGGAGGCCGAGGCCGCTATGGCAGAGCAAACCGAGACCGCAGAGGAGGCCGAGACCGTAGAGGAGACATCCCCAGTGGATGAGCCTTCGGAGAATTACTTCTCGGTGCGGGGCGAAGTGTTGAATTACGACGAAGCTACCGAAACGATTCTCGTCAAGATTGTACAGGGGTCGAAGCAGTCTAATAAACCGCCGAAAGCCTTTAAACTGCACCTCTTTGGCCAGATTTCCGGCAAAACGGTGGGCTATTTTTGGGAGTTTGATGCCGAGCGCCAAGATGAAAAGCTCATTGTCACCGAGGGGCGCGCGATTCGCATGGTGCCACCCAAGAAAAAGAAAAAAGGCCGATCGCTGCCCCCCCGACGGGGCAAACGCATGGGCAATGGCGGCGATCGGCCTAAACCAGCTCGCAATGGCGACAAGCCTCGGGTGCGACCGCCGGCCCCGGTGAAATCTAATCCGTTGTAAGGGGCGCAGACCGCCCTTTGCCCACTCAGCGAAGCGTGACCTTGAGGCGATCAGCGGACCATCATTCGGTTGCGATAACGCCGCTTGAGCAACCGCAAATACTTCAACCACCACTCAGCGGGTTTGCCATAAAACGCAAAAATATCGCCAAAGGCTTGATTGGCATATTGATGGTGAATCCGATGGCGCTCGGGGGTGGTGATGCAGAGGAGTGCGCATAGTCTGCTGACCCAGCGGGGGCGGGGCTGGCTGGGAAAGAAGCGGTGCCGCCAGATAACGTGTAACTCAGCTAATATCAGACCGAGTCCTACACCCCAGGGTGAAATTTGCCACAGCAGGGGAATAAAGACGAAATAGGGAAAAGCGCTAAGAAAACCATCAATCAGGGCGATCGGTTGACGATGTTTAATGGCATACCGAACGAAGCTACGCTCAGGACTATGATGAACAATGCTGTGAAATTTGCCAAACACGTGTTCTGGTACGTGATAACAGAACGTCGCAATCAAATCTCCGAGCAACAATAACAAAGCAGCCGTAACGAACAAACGGATACAAGCCATGTGCGTTTACCCACTCCTATTCCCAATCTGGGTGCACGCTATCAGGTGATTGTTAAAAATTACTTAACACTGGATTTAGGCACGATTTAGGGATTGTTGTCTGGAGGTCGGCCCGCCCAACGGCAATCATTTGAATGGTCTTAAAGTTTTAGATAATTTTTGCGGCGATATTTAAGCGCTCGTGCCAATTTTACCCATAGGTCTTTATGATCGAAGCCCATGACTCCGTTTTCGGACTTTCGGTTGCGAGGGCCATTCAAATGCTGGACAGCGACCTCGCAAGAAAATGTCTCGACCCTGGCTCTGGGCTCGGCTCAAGCAGTTACGAATCAGCTTAGGGTAAGTGTTGAGATTGTTTTCAGAGCGCCCTTAACATTGACTTGTGTTAAGTCTGAGCTGAGATTTACCCGTTGCCCTCGGGTCTTTTGCTAAAACCATCTATCAAGGAATCTGACCATCAGCCCCTATGTATTCCCTCAGTCCTTTTACCTGCTCTCGTTTGCAGCGCCTTCCCAAACAGCCGGTTGTTTGGGAAGGCGATCGCCGTCCAATCTCTGAGGGGATGTTGGACGCCTTTGGCTATGACAGCAGTCTGCCCGATGGCGAAGAAGAAGCCAGCGATTGCATTCTCTGGGTTGATGGCACCGAAGGCGTCTTAAGAGCGGTCACCATCATTCCGGCGGATACGGGCCATGAGGCGGTGGTGAGAACGCTGCTGCAAGCGATGGAACATCCTCAAGGGGCCATCCCACCAGCGCGACCGCAAAAACTTCTCGTCTGCGATCGCGAAATCCATTTCTTCTTACGCGGGGCTTTGCAAGATCTCGATGTAGTGGTTGACTACACCGACTCGCTGCCCATCATCGACGAAATTTTTGAGAGCCTCCAACAGCCCGAAGAATCGGCTGATTCGCCGCTGCCCCCCGATTGGAAAAATGCGCTCAATCAGCAAGCTCAGAAAATTTGGGATAATGCTCCCTGGAACTACTTGGGAGATGACCAGATTCTCCAGGTTGAGCTCAATCAGTGGGATCTTGGCACGCTGTATGTATCGGTGTTGGGCATGGCGGGGCTGGAATTTGGTCTGCTTATTTACCGCTCCCTCGACTCTCTGACGCAGTTTCGCAAAACTGCAACAGAGAATAATCTGACGACTCGGCAGATGCAGCAAGCCTTTCTCTCGCAAGACTGTCTGTTTCTCAATTTTGAGTTGGTGCGCGATGAGGCGGCCCCAGGGCTGCTGCCCTTGCCCTGGATGCAGTCAGCCCCCTCGGAAGTGATTCCTGAGTTTGGCAGTCTGCATCCCCTTGAGGGCTTGAGGCACTCCCTAGAGCTAGAAGAAGCCGCCGCTTTGAGAGTGTGTCTAGAGGGGGTGAATCGGTTCTTTAAGGCCCATGAAGCGGCCCTGAGTCGCCCGGACTTTCCCGAATTGTCCAGTACCTATCGGCTCACGAATCCCTTTGACAACTCGCGATTGAGCATCAAAGTGTCAACTTGTCCGGCAATTACGACCCAGTTGGCGATCGCCGAAGGCTTTGACGTTGACAATGGTCGGCTGCCTGCCTTTGAGGTGCCCCGCTTTCGTGATGACTATGTGCCCGAAGGCTCGATGGTGTTGCTAACTCGGTTGCCCCGCGGGGTGGTTGAGGCCATCAGCCAGGGGCAGCGGTACCACGCGATCGCTCCGGCTCCCGACAAAACTGACATGATGCCCGTTGTGGCGATACAAACCTCTCGCCCCAAGGCTCAAAAGCTAGCCTCGCAGTTGGAGGCCGCCCAGGGGGTTAAGGCGGTCTGTTTTAATCCCGGTAGTGACCCCATGTCAGGCGACACCCTGCAACTGGGACTCTTGCACACGGGGGATGGCGATTTTCATCTATTCATCGAATTTCTCTCCGATGATGCTCACGACAGCCGACTGCTGCGGCAATGGCAGGAGTGGTGTGAGGCTAGCAATGGTTTCTGTGGGGTGATGATTGCCTCGGGGGTGACCGGAGCGGCCCAAGGTAAGCCGGGGCCAAAAGAAACGGTCGCGTTTTTTGAAACCCAGCTGAAGACCCCGGAAGAACTCAATATTCCGCCGCTGCAGATGAGTTACGCGCTGGATTGGGAGTGAGGTTGGAGAGTGGCTGGGCAGCTGGGTGGCTGGGTGCTCATTTTTCGGTCAGCTCATTTGGCTCATCAAGACGGGACTGGGTTCTTAGCGGCTAATCCCCGCCAGATTGGCAAATCTGCTGGAGTCCAGCCTGGTTGGCGTTCCCATGATTCTTTCCCCATAAGGGACCCGCGACGATTAAAATACGTAAAGTTATCTTCATAAAGGACACGTCACGACGCATGCGAGTTGCGATTGTTGGGGCTGGGCTAGCGGGCTTATCTGCTGCCGTTGAGTTGGCGGATGCCGGTCACGAAGTCGAAATTTTCGAAAGCCGTCCCTTTGTCGGTGGCAAAGTGGGCAGCTGGATTGACCAGGATGGCAACCATGTTGAAATGGGGTTGCATGTCTTTTTTGGCTGCTATTACAACCTTTTTGAGCTGATGCAGCGGGTGAATGCGTTTCAACATCTGCGCGTTAAGGAGCACACCCACACCTTTGTCAATCGTGGCGGCGTCACGGGGGAACTCGACTTTCGCTTCATCACGGGCGCGCCGTTCAATGGCCTCAAGGCCTTTTTTACGACCTCGCAGCTGTCGATAGCAGACAAAGCGATGAATGCGATCGCCCTGGGTACCAGCCCTATCGTTCGTGGTCTGGTCGACTTTGACGGCGCGATGCGAGTTATTCGCGAACTTGATCGCATTAGCTTTGCCGACTGGTTTCGCCAGCATGGCGGGTCTAACGGCAGCCTCAAGCGCCTGTGGAACCCCATCGCCTATGCCCTGGGCTTTATCGACACGGAAAATATCTCGGCTCGGTGCATGTTGACCATCTTCATGTTCTTTGCCGCGAAGAGCGAAGCCTCGGTGCTCAGAATGCTGGAGGGGTCGCCGGACGAATTTTTACATCAGCCGATCCTGCGTTACCTGGAAGCCCGAGGGGCGCAGGTACATACGCGCCGAGGCGTACGAGAAGTGCTGTTTGCTGACACGGGCAATGCGACCCATGTCACTGGACTGGCGATCGCCAATGGCGACGATGTCGAGACGGTCACTGCCGATGCTTACGTGGCGGCCTGTGACATCCCTGGCATTCATCGCTTGCTGCCAGCGGCCTGGCGGCGTTGGCCCGAGTTTGACAACATTTACAAGCTGGAGGCGGTGCCCGTGGCGACGGTGCAACTCCGGTTTGACGGTTGGGTGACGGAGTTGCGAAATCCCCAAGCGATGCAGCAAGTCGATACCCCCACCGGGTTAGATAACCTGCTGTACACGCCCGATGCCGATTTTTCCTGCTTTGCGGACCTGGCTTTGACCAGCCCGACTGACTATTACCGTGAGGGTCAGGGGTCGCTGCTACAGTGTGTGCTCACCCCTGGCGATCCCTTTATTAAGGAAAGTAACGAAGCGATCGCCCAGCATGTGCTAAAGCAGGTGTATGATCTTTTCCCTTCCTCTCGCCAGCTCAACATGACCTGGCATAATGTCGTCAAGCTCGCGCAATCTCTCTATCGCGAAGCACCGGGGATGGATCCCTATCGCCCTAACCAGGTCACGCCGGTCGACAATTTCTTTTTGGCCGGTAGCTATACGCAACAGGATTACATCGATAGTATGGAGGGAGCCACCCTCTCGGGCAAGCAAGCGGCGACGGCAATTTTGGAGCGTATGAGATAACCCATGACTGACTGGCTAGAACATAGTGTCCTGGTGGAGGTCGATGCCCCCGTTGAGTTGGTGTGGGATTTGTGGTCTGATCTCGAGCAGATGCCCCGCTGGATGAAATGGATTGAGTCGGTCAGGGTGCTGGAAGACGACCCCGAGCTATCGCGCTGGAAGCTGGCCTCGGGTGGGTTTGAATTCACTTGGCTGTCGCGCATCACTAAACTGGTCGAGCATCAACTGATTCAGTGGGAAGCGGTGGATGGGTTGCCTAATCGGGGCGGCATCCGGTTCTACGACCATAAAGACAAGAGTGCAGTGAAGCTCACCGTGGCTTATTCCATTCCCAGTTTTCTCGGCAAGTTGATGGACAATCTGTTTTTGGGACGCATTGTCGAAGGCACTCTCAAAGCTGATCTCAAACGGTTTAAGCAATACGCCGATCAAGTACAGCAAGAGCGATCGCACCCCGAGTAGAGAATGGCGGTTGGCGATCACCCCCTGGCCCAAGCGCTAGCTCACCACCACGGTCAGTTTGCCCAAGCGCTGCAAGGACTGTCTCGCCAGATGGAGCGGGACTACTTTGCCCATGTTTTGCTATGTCGTTTGTTGCTTATTTATGACCTGCAAGTTGCGGGCTTTTTAGCGCAGGGCGATCGCTGGTATTTACACAATCAACTGGGCCAGCCAGCGCCAGGGGCGGCGGGTAGCTTTTTTAGCACTTTTTTGCAGCCGTTGTGTCATCAAGGCTTCAGTTTGCCCGTAGCCGAGCGGCCCCAACAACGACAGCCCGCGATCGGCGACGTGCCTTATTTGAGTAGCCCCCTACTGGCGGCGCTGCCGCTAGAGCAGCGATCGCCCCACCTGGACCTCCCCGATGAGCCGCTAGAGCAGTTTTTGGGATGGCTGGCGGAGCACCCTTGGCAGCGCGATGAGGGCACTGCTCAGGGGGCAGAAGAAGAGGTAGCGGTCATCTCTCGTTCGGCGCTGGCGGCGGCATGGGAGTGCTTGCTGGCGGCGGTTCCGGGCAAAGCGACGGCAACGTCAGCGGCCCACCTGGAAGCGATTGGCCAGCAAACGATTGAGGCTCACATTGGGCGGGCGATCGCCGACTATACGGCGAGCAGTGCCCCGCCAACGCTAGCCGCCCTGTCGTCAGTCATGAGTGACGACTTGTGTGTCCATTTAATCGCCAGGGTGTTGCCCTCGCTCTCAATCCTCGATCCGGCCTGTGGCTCCGGGCGCTTGTTACTAATGGCCCTGGCGCGTTTGCAAGGAATTTATCAGGCGTGTTGGGCACATGCTCAACAGTCGGCGCAGCCGCAGTTGCAGGCCTGGGTGCGATCGCTACAGGCGCTAGCGGGTTCTCCGCAGTGGGCTTGGACCCAACAAATCATGACGCAAAACCTCTACGGGGTGGATGTACGGCCAGCCGCGATCGCGGTTACCCAAACCCAGCTCTGGCTCCGACTGCTGTCGACAGTCAAGCCTGGCGATGGGCTCCCCCTGCTGCCCAATCTGGATTTCAATATGGTCGCGGGCAACGCGCTTATCGGGTTTATTCGCGTCGACGAAGAAAGCTTCGACCAGATTGTGCCCAAGCGGTCGAAATCCGCTGAAGAGCCGGAAACCGTGCTGCAGGGTAATCTGCTACAGCTGTTGGCCGCTGCTAGCTATCGCGATACGCTGGCAGAAAAACAAATTCGGGTCGAGCACTACCGGGCTCAAACTCAAGCCATGGGACTAGAAGGAGGCATCCCAGAATATGTGCAGCGAGAGTTTTTGCGCGATCGCATTGAGGCCGTGAATGCTGCCGCTCAGCAAAAGCTGAATGGCCTGCTGTTTGAAACCCTGAGCCGCCAACTCGGAATTTTTGTCAAGGAGCCTCAGGCGTCGGGCCGCCCGCGCCGACGCTTGCTCACGCCAGCCGATATTGAGGCCTTGCAACCCTGCCATTGGGGCTTCGTGTTCAACCACATCATTGCTCAAGGGGGGTTTGACCTGATCATTACCCAGCCGCCAGAGGGGACGTTGCGACCGCGCACCGATGAGTTTTATCGGCTCCATGCCGAGCTGTTTGAGCAATCAGCGATTCCGCTGTCGGCCTTTCGGCGATCGCGGCGGCAAATTTTGCAGCAGCACCCCGAACTGGCAAACCATTGGGGGATTTACGCCGGTCGCATTGCCTGCCTGCGAGACTACGTGCGGCGCAGCAAAGACTTTGCCCAATTACAGGCGGCAACCTTGCAACGCTCCATCTCCTTTCGGCAGCTCTTGGCGGCACGATGTGCAGCATTGGTCAAAGCGGGCTCGATCGCTCCTTACCTTGAATAACACCGCTGCTCAAGGCGACGCTAGCAGGCGCAGGACAGGCTCAAGTTGCCGTTAGCCGCTACCGTTGTCTGACCGTAGGCACGTTGAATATTGTCGAGGGTCATGACGGCCTGAGGCGTGTCGTTGGCAATCAGATGACGGTTAAGCAGGATGAGGCGATCGTAGCGGTTGAGGGTTTCGCCCCATTCGTGACTGCAAACCAGCAGCGTCTTGCCGTCGCCTTTGAGTTCTGCAAACAGGTCTAGCATCAGGTGCTCGGTCTTTTTGTCGACGCCGGTAAAGGGCTCGTCGAGGAGAAAGAGATCGGCCTGCTGAGCCAGTGCTCGGGCCAAAAAGACCCGCTGCTGCTGCCCACCCGACAAAGCCCCGATGGGGCGATCGCGGAGCTCCCACATATCCATGCGCCGCAGCGCTTCCGTCGTCAATTGTTTGGCCTGCGCATCGGGTTGCCGCAACCAGCCGAGTCGCCGGGTTTGAGCCATCATGACGACATTCCAGGCGGTGATGGGATAGTCCCAATCAATCTGCGATCGCTGCGGCACGTAGGCAATGCGCTGTTTTTGTCGCTGCACCGAGTGACCATTCAGCAGCACCTGGCCTGCCCCCCGCTCAACGCCCAAGATGCCCTTGATCAAGCTACTTTTACCGGCCCCATTAGGCCCGATCAGCCCGACCAGCTCCCCCGGCAGCAGGGCCAGAGACACGTCTTCCAAGGCCCGCACGCCTCGGTAATTAATGGATAGGTGTTGAACCTCTAGCACGGCTTCACGTCGAGAAATGATAATCATTCTCGTAAATCTTAGCAGATTTTATCCGCAAGCACAGGCGTTGCCCGGCAAATATAGCAGTCTGCAGTAAGGTGCCGACAGGCCAGGGGCTTAAGCCCCTTGTTCCACAGTTCCACAGCATGGGGAGGTATGGAGCTATCGGCGCGGCGCTATAATCCGTCTCTCAGGAACCCGGTCCCTTGAGCTCGACCATCGTGGAATGTCGCTGAATTAAGGCTGACGGCCACAGCCCACCCTACGGTGCATCATAACTTTCGGCTATCTGCGAAGGATGATGTTCACTGATTTTAGGGCCATTCGACCAGCGTGTGTCGGTTGCCTGCCAAGCAGGGACCGGGTGCCCCATCCTACCCGCATCTCGCCTTTTTCAACGTTAAACAGCCCCTCTGGGAGAGGAGCTGTTTGCGGACGGTTAACTGGGTCAAACCGGCGTTAAGCCAGCCTATGCTCCCACCGACTCTTTAGCGGCGTACATGACCTCAACGTCAATTTCGCTATAGCCGCGATCGCGGGCGAACTTTTCGGTGTTGCGCTTCACCTTGCCCCGCACAAAGCCCGGCACCCGCTTGAGTTCGGTCATAGCATCGGCGGTCCAATTCAGATCCGAGTCGGCAGACATGGTTCGGGTAATCACTTCCTTGGTGTCGTGCCCCCCAAAGATCTCCAGCAGGTGATCTTCCATGCCCAGAGTAAAGGAGTTGTAGATCAGATCCACCAGTTGGTTGGAGCCTTCGTAACCCAGGAAGGGGCGATAGCCTACCGGGAAGTTTTGAATGTGGATGGGGGCGGCAATGACCCCACAGGGAATATCCAGCCGCTTGCCGACGTGGCGTTCCATCTGGGTGCCAAAGATGGCAGCGGGTTCGATGGTGGCGATTTTGTCAGCGATCGCGCCGTTGTCCTCGCTCACCAAAATTTCGTCGCAGTATTCGCCCACCTGCTGCCGAAACCACTCTTCGTCATATTTGCAGTAGGTACCCGCCAACACCACATGAATGCCCATCTCCCGCGCCAAAATCTTGGTCATGGCGGCGGCATGGGTGCTGTCGCCAAAGACGACCGCTTTTTTGCCGGTGAGGTTTTGGCAGTCAATGGAGCGCGAAAACCATGCCGCATTGGAGACAAACCGAGTCTGCTGGTCGATAAAGGCGTTATAGTCCACTGCTGCGCCCTGGTCATTCAGCACCTTTTGAATGGCGCGAATGCAGCGGGCAGTTTCGACAATCCCCATGGGTGTGATGTCTACCGTGGGCTGGTCGAAAGTTTCTTGGAGATAGGCGGCAGTCGCGGGACCGATCTCGCGATAGGGCACCAGGTTAAACCAGGCCCGAGGCAACTGTTTTAGCTGGTCGACGGAGGCCTTATCCGGTAGCACCAGATTGACCTCAATGCCCAACTCGCCCATCAGCTTCACAAGCTCAGTGCGATCGTGGTTATTGTGAAAGCCCAGGGTGGTGAAGCCAATGATGTTGACGGACGGCTGCGCCGATCGCTCGGTGGACACATCGCCTTGCTTTTGAGCTTTTTCGATGTAGAACTTGACGATTTGCTGCAGGGTGCGATCGGCGGCCTGTAGCTCATTCACCCGGTAATGGTTGACGTCCGCTAGCAATACGTCGCACTGAGCGTCCAGACTGGCCCGTTCCACAAAGTTTTGCAAGTCCTCCTGCAAGATGCTGGAGGTGCAGGTGGGGGTCAGCACAATTAAGTCGGGGGTCTCTTCGTGATCTTTGCGGACGATGTTGTCAACGACCTTTTCTTGCGATCCCTGAGCTAAGACGTGGCGATCGACAATGCTGGTGGTGACGGGGGTAAAGTCCCGCTCACGCTCCAACATGGACCGCATGACGTTGAAATAGTCATCGCCCAGGGGCGCATGCATGATGGCGTGGACGTTTTTGAAAGAACTTGCAATCCTGAGGGTGCCAATATGCGCAGGACCGGCATACATCCAGTAGGCCAGCTTCATAAACGGAGTCTCCTGTCGTGAGGTTTTTAAACTGCTCGTGAGGTTTTTGCCGAAAACCCTCGCTACCTGTCAACGCCGGTTTGACTCGTGGGGCACAGTTGTTGACCCTGCAACCCCGGTTGGTTGTTTTCTGTCACTTCACTATAGACAGCGATCGCCCCTGACTGTCGACTTTGCGCTCAGGGTTCACATACTGAAAAATTGCTCAATATTTCGCTAGCGAGGGGTGGGGCGGTGGCGTCGGTGAGTGGGTGGAGTCGGTGCGATGGGGGCAAATTCCTTCGGGAAAAGGTTGGTGGTTCGGCAAAGTTGATGCACAATTGGCTCAATCTACGGTGTGGGTAAAGGAGTGATGCCATGTTGAGTTGGGATAAAACGCCTGCCCTAGCAACGATCAGGCAATGTCGCGCTTGGGTGGAAATCGATTTACCGGCTTTACAACACAACGTTCAACAATTGACTCGGCACATTGGGCCGCAGACGGCGCTGATGGCAGTCGTAAAAGCGGATGCCTATGGTCATGGGGCGATCGCGATCGCGCAGGCGGCACTGGCGGCGGGGGCGCAGTGGCTCGGGGTGGCGACGGTGCCCGAAGGGGTAGAACTGCGGGAAGCGGGACTGACGGCCCCGATCTTAATTATGGGGGCGGTGAATAGTCGGGAGGAAGTGGATGCGATCGCCCATTGGCGGCTGCAACCGACGCTGGTTTCGCCCAAGCAGGCCCTCGTTTTTTCTGAAGCGTTGGGGGCGGGGGCGGCCTCGTTGCCCGTGCATCTCAAAATCGACACGGGCATGTCGCGGCTCGGCTTTGACTGGCAGCAGGCGGCGGAGTTTGTGCAGTTTGTGCAGCGGTTGCCGCATCTACACATTCACAGCGTGTATTCTCACCTGGCGACGGCGGATGCTCCCGATCCGACAATCATGCGGCAGCAGCATCAGCGGTATGAAGCGGTACTGGCCCAAGTGGATGCCCTCGGGATCACGTTGCCAAAGCGGCATCTGGCGAATTCTGCGGCGACCCTGGCGGACGCCCACTTGCATTACGACATGGTGCGGGTCGGGCTGGCGCTGTATGGGTTGTATCCGGCAGAGCATCTGCGATCGCGCCTTGATCTGCGTCCGGTCATGCAGGTCAAAGCCCGCATTACTCACCTCAAAGAGATTCAGCCCGGCACTGGGGTGAGCTACGGTCATACGTTTGTGGCCGATCGCCCCATGCGCCTGGCGGTGGTGGGCATTGGCTATGCCGATGGAGTGCCGCGAGCGTTGTCTAACCGCATTAACGTGTTGGTGAATGGCCGCTCTGCGCCGCAGATTGGCAATATCACGATGGATCAATTGATGATCGACGTGACCCAGATTCCCCATTTGCAAGAGGGCAGCGTGGTGACGCTGCTGGGGCAGGATGGGGGGCAACGCATCACGGCGGATCACTGGGCCGAGTTGACCCACACCATTTCCTGGGAAATCTTGTGTGGCTTTAAGCACCGGCTGCCGCGCATTACCACCGATCATTCCGGGTCGCCATTAGCGCGGTCGGAGTCGCGGGAGTGGCGCGATCGCTCATAATAGGGTTTGTTTGAGATCGGGAAAATCCTGAGCGTCATCGGGTCAGTCTGACGGTAAGCTTTTCCCAGATAACTTCTGTTTGACTGCGCTTACGCATGCCCATAGTGAACGCCAAGCAAATTATTCGAGAGCTAGTTGCCAGCTATGGGCAGAGCCACAAGTCGTTGCAGTTTGCGACGCATATCAGTGCCTATCAGTACCTCAAGCTCTATAACCTGATGGCGAAGTATGCGCTGCCAGGCAGTCGAGTTTTAGACTGGGGTACCGGGTCGGGGCATTTTTCCTATTACTTGATGCGATCGGGGTATCAGGCGAGTGGCTTTGGCTTTAGCGAATGGCCGCTGCTCTGTCGGGAATTGGACGGTTGCGATGCCGCTCTGGAGAAGAGTTGCCGCTACCAGTATCAACAAGGGAGTCCGGCACATCCGGTGGCCATTCCCTTTGCGGATGAGTCTTTTGATGGGGTGGTGTCGGTGGGCGTGTTGGAGCACGTGCGAGAAACTGGCGGCGATGAACTCGCCAGCCTACAGGAGATCTATCGCCTTCTGAAACCGGGCGGGCATTTCATCTGCTATCACTTTCCTAATCGCTATAGCTGGATTGAGTTTTTGGCCCGACGGACCCAGCGCTTTTCTCATCCTTATCTATATACGGCAAATGACATTCGGACTGTTGTCAGCGCCACCCCTTTCCAACTGTTGGACTGGGGACGCTATGCCCTGCTGCCCCGCAATATCTGGCAGTCCGCGATCGCCCGTCATCCCCATTGGGGTCCCCTGGCCGGTACGTTCTACAACCAGCTTGACCGAGGGCTGGGATGGCTCCTGCCCTGGGTTTGTCAAAACTACTATTTCGTCCTCCGCAAACCGTGAAAGGCCTTGTTGCAGTCGCCCCGACTAGAAAAACCCCTGGGAGCTATGTCAGACTAAATTAGCGATGGCGGCGGTGGGCATCTGAATCAGTGGCCCGGTTGAGCGATCGCCATTTTCCCCTGACGTTCCTGATGGCTGCGCGATGACGGTCTACGACTATTTGCAAACCACCCCCCGAGAACGGGTAAGCGATGGCGCACCGGTGCCGATTTTGTCGGGCTGTGAGGCCGCCGATCGCACGCTCGTGTTGGTGTGGCCGCAACTGGGCGACTTCGATAGTTTGGAATATGCCTGGTGGCTGCGGCGCGATTGGGCCAAACTCCAGACTGCAGGGATTGCCGTGCGGGCGATTGGGATTGGCGATCGCGCCTCGGGCCAAAAGTTTGCCGACTTTACCGCATTTCCGGCGGATTGTTTGTGGGTAGATCCGACGGCGGCGCTGCACCGTGACCTGGATTTGTATGGCGGGCTCACGCTCCACTGGCCAGTTCTACGTCCCAGTCAGGCCGCCTGGGTCAACTTGATGCTGATGTGTGCGGGCATTGCCAGTCCGGGGACGCTGCGCGAGGTGCTGCGGGGCTACACGGGCGATCGCACCGCCCCCCAACTGATTGACGACGATGCCGTGGTGGAAGACACGCCCCTGCCGCCGATGCGGGGTTCCTTTTTTCGCTGGGCGGGGGGGAGCGGTTTTCAGCGACCGTTTGAGCTGGCGACGCTGCGCCTGCGCAACATGACGGAAGTGCTGAGCCACTGGTCTACCTATGTGCCCGATGCCCGCTATATGACCCAACGGGGCGGCACCTTTTTGTTCAACCAAGGGGGGGAAGTGCTGTACGAGTATCGCGATCGCGGCATTCTGGGCTTTGCTGAAAACATGAGCGATCCCCTGGCTTTTTTGTTTGGTGATGCTGACAATGCCCCCCAGCAACGGGCGGCATCGACTGACGAATCGGGCGATCGTCCAACCTCTGTGGTCTAACGACTGGCCTACTTCTCGCGGTTTCGTGACCGCCTACAACTCAGGCTGAACTATCCCTGAAATCCCCATCTTCTGAAGCTGGATGGTTTACAAACTTCAATAATCGAGATAGATCTTGAAGGAATGTTCGACTTTCTGAAGGGATCGATATACTATCTCCAGCGTTAACCCTGACTCAGGTTGCCAGATGTAGAGTTGACTGGGTTGAGTTCTCAGCTGATGACGCTAGATATCCCCTTGCCAATCCCTTTGTCATAGACAAACATGAGTAGCTCCCACAATTCACACCCCAATCGCTCTCAGGGGCCTACTCCCCCGAAACCCCAAGCGGGGCGCAACGAAGGAGCTTTGCCGCCGCCCAAACGTCACCAGCGCCCCCGCCCCGAAGGACGGCATCAAAGCGATGTGGTGGATCCTGCTTGGTCCAAACCGACCTATCCGCGATCGCGATCAACGGCTTTAGAGGCCGACTCGCTAACCCGTTACGCGACCGCTCCAGCGTTGACTGAAGACCCGTCTGCCCCCCCTCAGAGCCGGTTTAACCGCTGGCTAGTGGGGGCGTTTTTCATGGTGATTGTCCTGGGTGGGGTGGCGGGGGCCTCGGCGGTCAGCCTCTTACGCATTCCCAATCTGCCCAACTGCCGGGCGATTTTTTGGCCTTTGGCCTCAGCCGCGACCCGGCTGCAGTGTGCCGAAGCCTATGCCGAACAGGGTTCGGTTGAAAGTTTGCTGGCGGCGATCGCCCTCGTCGAGGCCCTTCCAGACGATCATCCCCTCAGGGGCGAGATCAATGACCGGGTAGAGCTGTGGGCGGATGAGATTTTGCACATCGCCGACCAAACCTTTAACCAAGGGGAACTCGAAACCGCCATCGACATGGCCCAAAAGATTCCCCAAAACACCGCAGCGGCCGCTCTGGTGAGCGATCGCATAGAGCGGTGGCAAGCCATTTGGGAACAAGCTGAATCCATCTTTCGAGAATCCGAGAATCACCTGCGGGCCTCCAACTTTCGCGAAGCGTTTTCAGCGGCTATTCAACTGCGATCGGTGGATAACGAATACTGGGCTACCACGCGCTATGACGAGTTGACCAGCTTGATCAGCCGCACCCGCGAAGAAGTCAATATTCTTGCCAATGCGGAACGCACTGCTAGCCGGGGCACCCTCGAAGACATCGTGGCCGCCTTAGAACAGGTCGCGGCGATCGCTCCGGAAAGCTATGTTTATGATCGCGCCCAGGGCGTCTTGAAATCCCTGAGTCGTGATCTGCTTGATTTGGCAGAAGACGCTTTAGCCGATCAAAACAGTGCCGAAGCCCTGCGGATCCTGGCGGAAATTCCGAACAATGTGGGCCTGGAACAAGAAGTCGCGGATTTTAGGACCCTGGCGGATGCCTATGAGTTGACCTGGGCGCGGACGACAGCGGGGTACGAAGCCGCGATCGTGCGCCTTCAAAGCATCGGCAGCGATCGCCCCCTCTATGCCCGAGCACGGGAACTGAGGCAACAGTGGCAGGCGGAGCTAGAGGGCATCGCCCAACTCAATTGGGCCAAGCAAGTGGCTCGGGCCGGCACCGTTGAAAGCTTGCGGGCGGCCATTACTGAAGCTGAAGAAATCGCCCCTAGCAATCCCCTTTGGGATGAAACGCAAGGGCAAATTGACGATTGGCGACGAGATATTGCCCTGATCGAAGACCAACCCTACATTGATCGGGCTAAGCTGACCGCCATTGCGGGCGATCGCGCCAGCCTGCAAGCGGCGATCGCGGAAGTCCAGCAAATTGCCAGCAACAGCGCCCTGTATGACGAAGCCCAGGACTTGATGGCCGACTGGCGCTGGCAGATTCAGCGGCTCGATAACCAGCCCATTTTGACCGAGGCTCGGCAACTGGCCAACACGGGTCAACTCGATCAGGCGATTTCCGTCGCCTCTCGCATTCCTCCCGACCAGGCGGTTTACGATGAGGCCCAAGCGGCGATCGACGGTTGGCGATCGCGCCAGCAAGGCCGCGAGTCCTATCAGCAAGCGCTACTCGTTGCCGAAACTGGTACCGTCAGTGCCCTGGTCAGAGCGATGTCGCTGGCGCTCAATGTCCCGGAGTCCAGCCCCGACTGGACCCTAGCCCAACAAGCCGCCAACCAGTGGAGTTGGGATGTCATGGGCATTGCCGAGTCTATCGCCTTCAGGAATCCGACTGAAGCGGCAGACATTGCGCGGCAAATTCCCTCGGGAACGGCAGCTTATCCGGAAGCGCAACAGCGTCTTCAAGAGTGGCAAAATCCGCTCGTCGAAACTTCCCGCCGGGAAACCGTCGAGCAGTGAGAAGTTCACTAGTAGAAATGATGACGCCCCCCTGGGTGGGTGTCGAAGAATGAGACCCAACAGCCTCAAAGTTTTCCCCCTGTTGGGGTTCACTGCGTTCTAAACCACGTCTAAGTTGAGAACTGGAGTTTTGTTTGATCGGGCAGAACCTCACCTAACCTCTCCTTCTCAAGGAGAGGAATCAGAGTCTTGTCAAACCTCTCCTTGAGAAGGAGAGGTGCCGCAGGCGGTGAGGTTTCCCACATGCCAAAACTCCACTTCTGAATCTGGATGAGGTTTATCCAACTTATTGCGATCGTCAAATTTTCAGGTAAATTCTTTTGTGGGAAATCTCCTCAGGCGGAAAAAGATACTCCCAAGGGGCCGCGACTCCTTGAAGCCTGCTTACCCTAGAACGTCGGTACAAAACCCGGCTTCTTGGCCAGACGGCTGGTTATGCCGTTAGAGTAGCGACGAAGAAATCGGGTTTTTAGCCATACTGTACCGGGGCTCTAGCGGTAATTGGTGAACTGCAACGCCACCGGCCAGTCCTCAGCTTTCAGCAGTTGAATGACGGACTGCAAATCATCCTTGGATTTCGCCGTGACGCGCACCGCATCCCCTTGAATGGAGGCTTGAGCCTTTTTCACGTGATCCCGAATGAATTTTGAAATGTCTTTGGCAATCTCTTTATCGATGCCCTCTTTCAGCGTGACTGCCTGACGCACCCGACTGCCACTGGCGGATTCGGCCTTCCCAAAGTCAAAAATCTTCAGCGATAAATTGCGCTTGGCGGCCTTGGTTTGCACGATTGACTGCACCGATTGCAGGGTCATGTTGCTGTCAGTTTCGATGGTAATCGTGCTGTCGGTTAACTCAATGGAAGTTTTGCTGTCTTTGAGGTCGTAACGAGTCCCAATCTCACGACGGGCCTGATCGATCGCATTGACCAGTTCCTGACGGTCAAACTCACTCACAATGTCGAAAGAGTAGGTAGAAGCCATAAGCTGCAAACGGCGAACAACAAGCTGACTGCCAAACTATCATGCATCAGCCCAACGTTCTTAACGTATATCACTAATGCCCCGAGTTAAACCCCAAATGCATAGGAAATGCGGGTGAACCTACCCCACCCCTAAATGCTGTCGCTGTTTTAGTGGGAATGACTTAGCCGATCGCTCAATCAGCCCAAGCGCGATAGGGCGTTTTGGCTAAGTTAGAGTTGTAGTAACGCGCATCATGGGAGACTTCTGCGCCGACCCAGGACGGCAAATCAAACGCCTCGGTTTCGCTATCTAACTCCACCTCAGCCAGCACGAGTCCGGCATTGTCGCCCAAAAATTCATCAATCTCCCAGAGATGACTGCCGACGTTGATGCGGTAGCGCCTTTTTTCAATCAAGGGGGGCTGACACAGATCGGCCAGCATCGTTTCGGCATCGGCCAGCGGAATGTCATATTCAAACTCTTGGCGAGATACCCCGGTGGTGGGGCCTTTGATGGTGAGATAGCCGCGATCGCCCACCACTCTGACTCTGACCGTCGTGGCACTGTGTGTGGGCATATAGCCCTGACGATACAGCGTGCCTTTAGCGCATTGCCGCCAAGACAGATTCGTCACCAAAAACTTGCGCTCAATTTCTTGTGCCATCCCTGCCGCCCCAATTGGACAAGCTGATCATACTCCCCCCACTGTCCAGACTTGGCCGGTGTGGGTGTGTAAAAAGTCGAGGAGCTCGGCCACCGTCGGCAGCGCCGCGATCGCCCCCGGTCGTTGGGTGGTCAAGGCCCCCATGGCGCTGGCAAATTGCCCGGCGCTGGTGATCTGTTCTGTCGTTTCAAACTGCCAATTCTGCCGCCGCCATTGCTCAACGATGCCCGCCAAAAAGGCATCTCCGGCTCCCGTCGTTTCCACAGCGGTCACAGTGAAAGCGGGCACCTGGCCGATGTGATCAGCAAAGCGATATTGACAGCCGCGATCGCCGTCCGTCAGCAATAGGTTGGCCTGGGGAAAAATCGTCGCCAGGGTCTCAAGGTCAGCGGTTTGAAATAAGGTGATCGCTTCATCCACGGCCACCTTGATCAGATCCGCCTGCTGTAGCCAGGGGCGCAACCGCGCGATCGCCTGGTCAGAATCCGGCCAAAACGTCGGTCGCCAATTGACATCCACGATCAGTAGGCCGCCCTGACCTTGCACCGTCGCTGCCGCCTGCCCCATGGCCGCCCGCGTCGCCGGATAGGCCAAGCCTAACGTGCCGGTGATTAGCGCTTCAGCAGATTGCAATTGCGACCGCACCAGGCCCGCCGCCGCGAGTTGAGTATCGGCAAAAGCCGTCGTGTCGCCGCCGATAAAGCCGCCAAAGGTGCGATCGCCCTTGGGCGTACAGCGCACCTCGACGACTCGGGTCGGCGCGTCACAGCGCTGCAGACCCTGACAGTCGACGCCCTGAGCCGCCAATGTTTGCGCCAGCAACTGCCCCTGGCGATCGCGGCCCACCGCCCCGATGAACGCCGCCGACAGTCCTAATCGCGCTAGGGCCACGGCTACATTCGCCGGAGCCCCGCCCGGATAATCCTGTCGCTGGCCGGATTGATCAACCACTTGATCGATCAGAACTTCGCCCAAGCAGATGACAGCGCCCTTGTGGTTAGCCACGGCGTTCCCTATGAGTACAAGAGTATCTCTTAGCTTAGAATACTCGCCTCAAGACGTAGTTGCCCAGTTCCACCAGGGCTTTTTGCGACTCTGAAGAAGGCAAATCTTCTAGACAAGCGATCGCTTGTTGCACCTGTTGAGTCGCGAGGTTGCGGGAGCGATCGATGCCCTCGCTTTGGTGAATTAACTCCAGCGCCTGGGCAAAATCTTCCGCTTCCGAAAATTCTCGCTCAATTAACCCACCGAGATAGGGCTTTTCTTCCAGGGCAAACAGCACGGGGGCAGTGAGATTACCACTCTTGAGATCGGATCCGGCGGGCTTGCCCAACACTTCGCTCGACCCGGTGAAATCTAAAATGTCATCGACAATCTGAAATGCCAGTCCCAGATATCGACCATAAGCATAGAGGTTGTCCAACTGATGGTGAGGTAAACCGCTCAACACCCCGACCGACTTGGCACTGTTGGCAATCAGCGAAGCCGTTTTGTAATAGCTCTTATCCAGATAAGCCTCTAACGTCAAATCCGTATCAAAGCGGTTTAAGCCCTGCTGAATTTCTCCTTCGGCCAAATCCATGATGACCTCAGACAGCAGCTTCACGACGGTGAGATTGTCCAGATTAGCCAGATACCACGAAGACTGGGCAAACAAAAAGTCCCCCGCTAAGACGGCGACCCGATTACCAAAACTGCTGTGTACCGTCGGCACACCCCGTCGCACATCTGACTCATCTACCACATCGTCGTGCACCAGGCTAGCTGTATGAATCATTTCGGTGATTTCGGCCAAGCGGCGGTGCTCAGGCAAAATATCTGACCCGCTTGAAATGGCCCTCGCTAGCAACAGGACAATTGCCGGACGAATGCGTTTGCCGCCTGCGCCAAAGAGATGCTCGGCGGCGGCATATAAGATGGGGTGCTTAGCGCCGACCAAGTTCTTTAAGTTTTCCACTAAAACTTGCAGATCGGACTCGACCGGCGCAAATAGAGATGTCACTGAAACCATGGATAAGCCGACTCAGGCGGAGGTTTACGAAATTTTACAGTTCTGAGTCTATTCTAAGGCAACCCAACCAGCAGGTGGGACTCGTAGCTATGAAAACTCTTTATGTAATCACAATGGCATCGCTCAAATGTCTGACCAATACGGTTTTTGAACTGAATCCAGGTCAGGCGATCGACCCGAGATCGGCAAGTTTCGCGCAGATGTGGGGTCAATCACAAGAAATTTGATGACTCAACGATCGCTTGTCGACGGTTTTCCCTTCAAAAAACTTCAATGAAAGTTAAGTCGGCAAATTAATTTCCAAAAATATGCCAATCTCTTTGCTGGAAAGGTCTACAAGCTCTGATGGGTGTGCTAGACTGGACACAAGTTTTGAATGAAATAAATATTACTGCCACACAAATTTGTTGCTGGTTCCTCAGGAGCTCGCTATGACGCAACAAATTGATGATGAGGCAGTTGTTGTTATCGCTAGGGGTTCGTTGCTTATCGCAAAGCAAGCAATTTGTTTTGGGTGAAAACGATTCTTTTCTAGTTTTGTGCTGGGAAAGTTTTTCACCCAACTCATTATCCATTCTTGTATCGCGTGAAGCAGAAGAGCTATGTGAGCTAGAGCGGCAACTGTTCTCCAGGTGAGCAGTTATGCGTTTCATTGCCGTTGTCTAACTCCACCTCGCTCATCACAATGACCCTCCTAATCACCCCCCCTATTTGGATCTTAATGCTCGCGATCGCCTATCTTGTCGTCGTTTACGGTTTGCTCTGGTGGGCACAACGCTTAGGGAAGACCAATAAACGGCGGAGTATCTTTTGATTTTCGGAACGGTTATCTGGCTGGTAGCCCCGCGTCCATGGGCGCTTTTAGCTGTCAGTGATGGGCTGCGGAGCCCATCTCCGACGTGAGGTCAATACTCTCAATTTTGAACCAGGACCAGGTGCATGACTCACCTGGTCTTTTTTCATGGGGGATGATCCACGGCTCTGGCTGGCATCGTTGCGGTGGCCCGGTCTCAGGGAGCGGCGACTGCCGTCATGGTTGCCGACACCATCGCCTCGATTTGGCATAATGCTGTCACTGAGTTGGCAAACCTATGTCTCCCCCTGAGATTTTGCGATCGCTCTTTGCTGCCGCCGTGGCCGCAGCCCAGCCCGATCGCCGCATTCCCGAATTTTTGCCGGCCCCGCCCCCCGGCAAAACGGTGGTGGTGGGCGCGGGTAAATCGGCGGCGGCGATGGCGCGAGCCGTCGAGCAGGTATGGTCGGGACCGCTGGAGGGGGTGGTCGTGACCCGCTACGGACACAGCGCGGCGACGACCACCATTGAAGTGTTGGAGGCGGCCCATCCCGTGCCAGATGCTAACGGCATGGCGGCGGCGGCGCGCATTCTCGCCACGGTGACGCCGCTGGGAGAGGACGATCTAGTGATTTGCCTGATCTCGGGGGGGGGCTCGGCCCTGCTGACGCTGCCACCCGTGGGCATGGGTTTAGACGTGCTGGCGGACTTGAATCGGCAACTGCTGCGATCGGGGGCCGACATTGGCGAGATGAACGCCGTGCGCAAAAACCTGTCGCGCTCCAGTGGTGGCCGGTTAGCGGCGGCGGCGTATCCGGCCCAGGTGGTGTCGCTGCTGATTTCCGACGTGCCGGGGGATGATTTGCAGGCGATCGCCTCTGGCCCCACGGTGGGCGATCTGGTAACGGCGCAAGATGCCCTGCGCATTATCCAAAAATACAATTTACTGGTACCGCCGGCGGTGATTGCCTATCTGCACAAAAATCTCAATCCGGTGGTGCCGCCCTCCGATATCCGTCTGAGCAGGACTACCAATCACCTGATTGCTGCGCCTCAACAATCGCTCGAAGCGGCGGCGCAATTGGCACAAGCAATGGGCTACCCACCGCTGATTTTGGGTAGCGCTTTGGAGGGCGAGTCACGACAGGTCGGGATCGTACATGCGGGCATAGCCCAGCAAGTGGTGCAGTACGGACAGCCGATCGCGCCTCCCTGTGTGTTGCTCTCGGGGGGCGAAACGACGGTGACAGTCACGGGGGAAGGCGGCAAGGGCGGACGCAATAGCGAATTTTTGCTCTCGCTGGCGGTAGCGCTCAAGGGGCAGGCCCAGGTGTGGGCGATCGCCTGCGATACGGATGGCATCGACGGTAGCGAAGACAATGCGGGTGCCATCATCGGCCCAGAGATTTTGCAGCGAGGGCGCGATCGCGGCCTGAACGCCAGTGATTTTCTCGCCGCCCACGATAGCTATTCCTACTTTCAAGCGCTGGCTGCCCTGGTGGAGACGGGGCCTACCTTGACCAACGTGAACGACTTTCGGGCCATTTTAATCGATGCTTGAACACAGTGAAACCGCCCTGGATGAACCGTGGCTGGGACTGGTCATTGGCAATACCCGGCTGCACTGGGCATGGTTCGATCGTCAGCAGTTGCAGGGGGTTTGGCACACTCCGCACCTAACTCAGGCACAAGCGACAACCCTCATACAGCAAAATTTTGCGGCGGCGGCTTGGCGATCGCTGAGGGATACCCACTCCTTAGCGATTGACCTGCCAGACACCCTCACCGCCCCTGAGGGGCCGCTACCCCTCGACTGTGCTTCCGTAGTCCCCAAACAGACGGCACTCTGGCAGACTTACCCCAGTTGCCGCACTGTACAGCTCGCTGATCTGCCGCTGGCGGGTCTTTATCCCAGCTTGGGTATTGACCGGGCTTTGAACTTGTGGGGGGCGGGCGATCGCTACGGCTGGCCAATTCTCGTCATTGACGCGGGCACCGCTCTCACCTTCACCGCTGGGGCGGCGGGGCGACTAGTGGGCGGGGCCATTTTGCCAGGACTATCCACCCAATTTGCAGCCCTGACTCAAACCACCGCCACCTTGCCCGCGACCCAGTTTCACGATTTGCTACCGCCTCGCTGGGCTACTGATCCGTCGGAGGCCATCCGTAGCGGCATCCTCTATGGCATCCTCGCCACCCTAAAAGATTTTGTTCAGGCATGGCGACGGGAGTATGCCAGCGGCCAAGTCGTGCTCACGGGGGGCGACGGAGCCCGACTTTACCACTGGTGGAGCCAGCAACCGCCGGTTCAATCAGTTGAATCGATGGTTCTAGAGCCGAATTTGGCGTTTTGGGGGCTGGCACGGCTACGCCACCATCGTCACGCTAAGGACCGTTGACTCTAGAGCGATAGATTTGCGGATTTGTTCCGTAGGTGGCGTCGGCCTGATGGGATTCTTCATACATTGTGCGCAGCCGATTGACTCGATTGTCCGGGTCCGGGTGCGAGCTGAAAAATTCCGGGGTGCCGCCGCGCAGATTTTCCATGAAGGCGATCAAGCCCCGCTGGTCATAACCAGCCCGACCCATGTTGAAAAAGCCCAACTCGTCGGCCTCATATTCCGCGCTGCGACTGTTGGGCAAAAACAGGGCGAGCTGGACGCCGATATTGACCAAATCATCCTGAGAAACGCCCAGGGCTCCCACAATGCCATTCGCCAGGGTAATCTCCCGCATCCGGTTGACTGAGTGCCGCCCGACGATATGGCCGATTTCGTGGGCGAGGACCCCCGCCAGTTCGGATTCATTTTCAGCTGCGCGAACGACTCCAGTATTGATATAAACAAAGCCGCCCGAGGTGGCAAACGCATTGATGCTATTGTCAGCGACGACTTGAAAGGTATAAGGAATGTTATTGCGATCGCTACTGGCCGCGAGTCGTTGACCAATCTCATTGACATAGCGGGAGACTGGCAGGTCGGGATTCAGAACGCGCACCCCCTGGCGCTTGAGGGCGCGATCGGTCTGCCGCCCTAAATCAACTTCCTGACCAGCGCTCAAGTTCGACAGTTGAATGTACTGAATGCCATTGAAAATCAGATCAAAAAGATTGAGATCAGCTTTGGAAGGCTGGGGAGTAGCGATGACTAATCCGGTGGCGACGACGAGCGCGATCGCCCCATACAGCGTACGTTTTCCCAACCGTCGTAACGAGTGCATTAAAGAATTCATGAGTGTTACCTGCCCCTTGCGTTATGCTCGATCCTCTACCCATGATGTAGAGTGCCTAATTCGGTGGCTGAACTCTCAATGACGTTAAAATTTGCGTCTAAGTTGCCGATCGAGTGCTTAAATATGGGCTGATGCCGCTATCCAGCTTGCCCCCTGAACCATGAAGCGAGGTTTGGCACCCTAATCTGGGGCAGACGTGGGGATGGCTCGACAAGGGACGGTGATCAGCAGCGAGCAATGTCAGTCTGCCTCATTTAAATCAACTGAAGGGAAAAAGGTATGAAAATTTTGGACGCAAAAGGTCGGCTCTTTGGCAAAGTCAGTCTGCTCGATATTGGCGCAGGGCTGGTCATTCTGATGGTGCTGGCGGGCATTTTCATCTTTCCGGGGACGGGGGGCTCGGTGGCTCAGGTGGGCGGTGGCAACACCAAGCCGGTGGAAGTCGACGTCATGGTACGGGGGCTGACAGTGTCTGACCCTGAGGGGTTATTTCAGACCCTCAAGACTTCTGAAACCACAAACGTGATTATCCGTAACCAACCCCATGGCGAGGTGCGGATTAAGGATGTGCAAAAACTGCCCCGGAGCCAGGCCGTGCCCCAGCCGGATGGTTCGGTCAAATCCTTGCCGGACCCTCGCCCCGAGCTGAACTACACCATTGACATGCTGATCACGCTGGCAGACGATGCCTTGATTACCGACAATGGCCCCGTGGTTGGCAACAGTCCTGTCAAAATTGGTACGCAAATTCAGATCGAGGGTGAGCTTTACAACTTTTACACCAGTACTGTGGGGGTGCGTATTTTAGAGGCGGAAGGTTAGGCTATAGCCGTTGACTTTGAGAGTCAGGCGGACATGGCTTCTAGCTCAAATTCGGCTCCGCGATCGCGGCGGCTCCAACGGTGGATTGCCTTTTTTTTGCTATCGATGCTGGTGCCCCCGTTGCTGATGAGCCTGTCGTGGATCTGGCCCGGCGCGATCGCGGTGATCCAAACGGGCACTTGTCCGCCCGTTCCACCGGATATTCCCGCGCATACCTGCTCCCTTGTGCAGTACCTAACTCGCATGACCGTTAGTCTCTGGGCCTTTATGGGGCACCTGGTGACCTGGATATCGTGGTTTGTCGTCAATATCATTCTGTGGGGGGTGGGAATGTTTGGGGTGGCGCTGATTCGCAACCTGCGATCGGAGTGAGAAATTACAGGGTCGTTGTGAATAAGTAGGCAGTTGCAATTAAACGTAAGACGCCGTAGGTTGCGGTTGAGGAACGAAACCCAACACCCGCATGGGTTACGCTATCGCTAACCCATCCTACAGTTGAATCAGCCTAGCTACTTAGTCGGTGGGTGGATGGGTTTTGGGTTGTGGATTTGAGGGACGGGGCAGTTAATGCTTCATCCTCCGTAACGAGTCCCTGTGTTTAGCAACTAGTAATTGCCCTCATGCCCATCTCCTCTTGCCCCCATCCCTCTGGACAGGCCCCGCCAAACCCCATCCCCCCTCACACTTATCCACATCGCCGTACAATACGGGCTGTGAGATTTTGAGGTAGCCATCGGTTATGGCCAAAGGCCCCGCAAGCTGGATCGAGGATTTGGGCCGCATTGGGTTGATGTGGGGGGGGGCGATCGCGATCGGCGCGATTTGGGTCGTGCTTGATCGCGCCCCGCCCGCCTGGGACGATGCCGAACACCTCTCACTCTCGATGAATTTTTGGTGGAGTTTGACCCACAGCCAATGGTTCTCACCGGAGGGCTGGCGTCACCTCTGGATGCTTTCTCCCAAATATCCTCCGGTCTTATATCTCGTCACAGCGGGAGTTCATACCCTTTTGGGGCCAGGTCCAGACGTCGCGATGGTTGCCAATGGGATATTTGCCCTAGTGTTGCTGATCGCGACCTATGGTTTAGGGCGACATCTATTCAGTCCTCAGATCGGCTTGCTGGCGGCGGGATTAGCCCTGCTAATGCCACGATTACTGCGCATAGCGCTGGATTTTCAGCTCGATTATGCCCTGACCGCCCTCGTCGTGTTGAGCTTTTGGGGGCTTACCGGGTGGCGCGACGCGGACAAGCGATCGCGCCAGTGGGCGTGGATCTGGTTGTTTGGTCTGAGTTATGGTCTGGCACTGATGACCAAGCAGTCGGCGCTGCTCTTTTTACTCGTGCCGCTGGCCTGGGTGACGCTGACGACGCTTTGGCAGCGCCGGTGCGAGCGACTGCTGCAATTGCTGGTGGGCGGGTTGACGACCCTCGCCGTCATGTGGCCCTGGCTGTCGGTGAACTGGCTTTTTCAGTTCAGCATTTTGGGTAACACCAATGTCGCCTCAGCTCAAGCCGAGGGCGATCCGATGCTGGATTCCCTCGCGGCCTGGACTTTTTACTGGCAAGATTTGCCGTCGGCAGTCTCGTGGGGGCTGCTCATCGTGCCGCTGGTCGGTATTTTATTTTGGACGGTGGGGTTGCTGCCGGGGCGCAAGTCGTCCCTCCAGCTTGATGGCACCCCAATGGGGCGACTCTGGCTGTTAGCCTACATCGTGGGCGGATACGTGCTGTGGTCGGCCATCGTCAACAAGGATTTGCGGTACATCGCTCCGGTGCTGCCCGCGATCGCGGTATTGCTTGCCTGGGGACTGGCCTGCTGGTGGCGCAAGTGGCCCTGGGTGACGAGTGCAACCTTGCTGGTGGGCACGCTGACGGCGTTACTCACCCTGTTTCCCACGGGACTGCCGACGCTCGATTGGCTCACCCAACGGCTGGCCCCTAATGCCACCTATTATCCTGATTTGGGCGATCGCTACCCCCATGCTGAGGTGATTGCGCAGGTCGCCCAGGCCCAGCCCTATCAACTCTCGACCGTCGGCGGATTGCAGTCAACAGCCGTCTTTAACCAGCACAACGTCAGCTATTACGGCAAGCTCGCCGACTATCAGGTCTATGGTCGGCAGGTGGGGAGTCGCCCCAGTCAGCACGAGCGAGATTTGCGATCGCTCTCTTGGTTTTACGCTCAAGGGGCGATCGCCGCCCCCTGGCCGCCGCCCCCCACCCCCGAAGATGAGCAAGCGCAGTTAGTGCAAAAGCTAGAAGCTAGCCCCGAATTTGCGATCGATCGTACCTGGGACTTGCCCAACGAGACGCGGCTGTATCTGTATCGTCGCCAAGAATTTCCCGTCACGGTCACGGCCTTGCCCGATGATGCCTGTGCCGCTGCGGTGCCCCGCCTCAATCAAGTAGAGGTGCCCGCGCAGGTGCCCCCCGGTCAGCCGATGCCGGTAACCTATGAATGGATTGGTCGGTGGCAAGCTCTGAATACGGGCTTGGCTCTCCTCACCTGGGAACCCACGGCCACTACAACTCCCAACCTGGAACGGTCCTGGATTCATGATCACGGCATTGGGTTGGGCACCTTGCGCCCCCATCCCATTCAGGCCCAGCAAACCGTTCTGAGCCCCGCCGACATCAATCCTGACGGCTGTTTTCAAGTGGTTGAGCGCACCGCTACCCTGCCCCCAGCAACCGCTCTGGCCGGCCCTTATCGGTTGGTAGGACGCTATGCCGACACCGATCAGGGCCTATCTCACCCTCTCACAATTCCCCCGACGACGGTTGCCCTTGACCCGCAAGCGGCTCCTGTGCCCGCCCCCGATGTCGACTGGGTCACCCAACTGCGCGAACTCAGCCGTCTACTGCCCCTAGGGCCTAATTATTTGGCTGAAGTCTTTGACCCCATCGGGCGCTTAAACTTATACGATCCGACCCAGAGCTACCTCGTGCAAGCTGAGGAGAGTTTGCAGCGACGTTGGGAAAGTCCGGCGGATGCGGTGAACTATGGTTATGGGCTCGTGTTGGCCCAGGTGTTGCAACTCAAGGTAAATGAGGCGATCGCTTCCCTGGAACTGCTCGCGCAGCAAGATGCCGACAATCCCTACGTCCACGCTTATTTAGGCTTCGTCAACCTGTACGCCTTTCACCCGCGCGCCGCCCAGGCAGCCCTAGAACCTGCGTTAGCAATGGCCCCTGACTCGCCTGAAATCCAAGGGTTGAGCGCACTGGCATCGTTGATGCAAGGAAATGTATGGGGAGCCTGGCAAACCGGGAAACGGGCGATCGCCCTGCTTAATGACTCAGAGGCTTGACCCGACCACCCCCCTGCACTCACCCCATCAGGATTTGAGGCTCACACCCCATCTCTTCGGTGGTTCCTGAAAAAGAAAATACCAGTTGCATCGGGGCGGGTTTTGTGAAGGGCTCACGGGCAAGACCGACAGCGTTAAGTAAAACCCGCCCCGACAGGGACGTTTATTTTTAGAAATCTCCTGATTCCGCTCCGCAGTGAATATTGACTTCATCAATTAGCTCAGACTCATCCACGGCCAGCACTTCAATCTGTTCAACGGCGGTAGACGTGTCATCCGCCACCGACTCCAGACTGGCCGACAATTGCGCTTCACTTTCAGCCGCGGCGACTTCTGCCATCGCTGCCCTGACGATCACCAGCGCGGTATTGAACCCTGTCACGACCGTGACATAGTCATCTCGAAAGCCTATAAGTGCGGTGTCTTCAAAGCTCAGTGCTTCCAAATCGCGACTGAGGGTGTCCAAGTTATTGGTGACCTCGTCCAGCGCTTCCACATATTGGGCAGCGACAGCGGTGATTTCCGGCAAGGTCTCAGCGGTGGAGGCGTTAGCGGCAAAGGTTGCAATTTCCGTCTCAAACTGATCCATGATGGTTTGGTTGCGATTGACGCTATCGGCAAACTGGTTGCATTCTGCGATCGCTGAAGGCGTTTGACCCAGGGCCGCTGAGGGGGCTAAAGCAAAAACTCCTAATGCCAGCCAGCAGCTTAGGCCGCCGGGGCGAAACCGTCTCGAAATCCGCAAATCTGCAATCTTTGCAATCTTAAAACTCATGCGTGCAGGCTCAACTTTATTCAACAATGACAGGCGATCAGTACAAACTGCCGATCCAAACACTAGCACCCTCAATTCCCAGATGGCAGCGATGGCGAAGTCCACCGTCTCACATCATGGGGATGGGCAATTGGATCTAGGCCTGTTGCCGTAGCAGGATTGCAAAACAAGGCACATTAGCAAAACTGAAGGACAAGGCGAATGCTGATGGTCAAACCTTTTGATATATCCAGCCGCTTGAAATCGGTGATCACCTATGCGGATCGATCAAAAAGCGGCATAATTTGTCCGGTAATAATGTCGTCAGCTTTGTAGGATTAGGTTACTTTTATGCCTGACGGGCATTACGGTGTGTGGTGTGTGGGTTGGTCTACTGTATGACACCCTTAACTCAGCTGTTGAAGCCAGCTTATGGGCCTCTAACGTTTTCTCTGCGGTCAGTCTTTACGGCAGTTCCCTTGATGGCTGCCGATATGCTGGGTTTGATGATCGCCGTTTATACCAGTGTCATGATTCGTTTGGTGCTGGGCGGGCAGTTTGAGCCGGTGCTTTACTGGAATCTCTGGCCCTTGTTGGCGATGGTCGTAGTGATGTACGGCTTGGCTCGCCTTTATCCAGGGGTCGGGTTGAGTCCAGTGGAAGAACTGCGGCGACTCTGTCTCACTACGACGCTGTTTTACTTTGCCCTAGCGGCGGTGATCTTTTTATTTCGCGAAGGCACGACCTATTCTCGCGGCATCTTTTTAATGGCGTGGCCGTTATCGATGGCGGGGGTTTGGCTGGCGCGCATTAGTGTCAAGCGGCTCGTATCGCCCTATGCCTGGTGGGGCTTTCCGGTGCTCATTATGGGCGCGGGGCGCACGGGGGCCTTAGTCATTCGCACGCTGAAACGACAACCTGGTCTGGGGCTCAAGCCGATCGCGGTGCTGGACGATGATCCGAAAAAGCAGGGGGTTTTAGAATCGGTGCCCGTGGTAGGCAAGCTAGCGATCGCCCCGTTTGTGGCCCGCGATCGCAATGTGAGTTACGCGATCGTCGCGATGCCCGGTGTGCCCCGAGAAAAACTGCTCGCCATTTTGGAACGCTATGGACACACCTTTCCCCACCTACTCATCATTCCTGATCTATTTGGGTTATCGAGTTTGTGGGTGGGGGCGATCGATATGGGCGGCATCCTCGGCCTGGAAATTCGCCAACGGCTTCTGCTATATGGACCACGGTTGACGAAAACCATTCTCGACTGCACATTGACATTGCTGTTGGGGATAGTAGCGTTACCCCTCTTTGTGCTGATCATGGTGGCGGTGAAGCTCGATTCGCCTGGTCCCATTTTTTATGGTCATTATCGGTTGGGGCGTCGAGGTCGACCCTTTACCGCGTGGAAGTTTCGCTCGATGGTGACGAATGCCGATGTGGTGTTGAAACAGCATTTGGTAAGAAACCATTTACTGCGAGAAGAGTGGGAACGTGAACGCAAACTCAAGAGTGATCCGCGCATTACCCGTGTGGGACGATTTTTGCGGCGCACCAGTCTCGATGAGTTGCCGCAGTTATGGAATGTGCTGCGGGGACAAATGAGTTTGGTCGGACCGCGTCCGATTGTGGATGAGGAAATTCCCTACTACGCCGACAAGTATGAGCTGTATAAGCGGGTGCATCCGGGGATTACGGGGCTGTGGCAGGTGTCTGGGCGCAATGATGTGACCTACGCGGAACGGGTCAATTTAGACGCATACTATGTACGTAACTGGTCTGTCTGGTTAGATATTTATATTCTGTTGCGAACTATTTGGGTGGTAATGATTGGCGATGGCGCATACTGACGCACGATCGCACGAACTGATGCCAGGGCTGCCTCGCTGGCACCGGGTGCTGCCCCTCACCTGGGGCCTGCTGTCTTATCCCTACACCATGTTTTTGGGATTATTGGGTCTGTTTTCTTTGGGCATCTGGCAGACGGCCCATAGCCCGAGAGCGGTGGTCTCGCTGTTGACCCGCAGTGGCTTTGTGGCGATCGCCCTATTGTTGCTTATCAGTTCTAGCCAGGCCGTCTTTCCCGGCGAAGCCTACCTCCAACTTGTCCACTTCTTACCCTTTTTCTGGTTGTGGGCCTTTCTGACGGTCTATCTGCAACAAACAAAAGCCCCCTGGGCACAAATTTATCGCTGGGCCGTGGCCCTCGTGCTGGCCTCCATTCCGCTCAATGTGGTGGGCATTGTGGAATATATTTTCAAATTCACGCCCACCCCTGGTCTATTGCCCTACTATCCCCTGATTGAATGGCTATACCTGGGCGATTTGCATGTGCCCCGAGCCTTCTCCCTCTTTGACTATCCCAACACCCTAGCGAGTTATCTCATCCTCATCTTGGGTTTAAACCTGGGGCTGGTCTTTTTAGAGGGGAAAACCACTCCCTGGGGCGATCGCCCTACCTGGTGTCGAGGGCTCGTTGGGGGCAACATTTTGCTGACGTTAGTTTGTCTCTTTTGCTCTGGGTCGCGCAATGGGCTGTTGGTCGCGATCGCCCTCATCGTGATCAGTTTGTTTAAGCTGCGGGCCAATCGGTGGGTGCGCTGGTTGGGGTTAGCGGGCCTGGCGCTGGTGGTGGTGACCAGCTTGAGCTTTGGCGTCGCGGGCCGTAGCGTTTCCTGGGCCTGGTTTACCGACGACCCAAGGGTTAAAGTGTGGGGGCTGGCCTGGCAGATGATGCGCGATCGCCCGCTGTTCGGTCATGGTTTAGGCAACTACAAGCTCCTCTATAACCATGAAATTCCTGGCTATGACTACATTGCCCATGCCCACAATTTTTGGTTAGATATCGCCTCTGGGGCCGGTTTGCCCGTCATGGTACTGTTTACAGTAGCCGTCGGCGTGATTTGCTATCGGGGGTATCGGGCATTACAAAGCCTGCACCACCAGCCTCAGCATCAGGCAGTGCTGTCGGGTTACGGCCTCTGCTTTTTAGGCATTACCTTGTTTTCACTGTTAGACATTACCTACTTTGAGGCCCGGGTCAATGTGGTGACCTGGCTGAGTCTGAGCGTGATTGCGGCTAGCCCAGCCCTCAGCCAACCAGTCCAGCGCTGACCCTAGATCAGCTTGACCGCTCTCAAGCCAAAATACAGCACCATCGCAGTGGCAAATCCGCCACCCAGCAACACGATAAAGGCGATCGCTCCTTGTACACTCATTGAGATGTCTCCGACTTAACAACACTTCCTCTATTCAACCACGAACGCCCCATGCAAAAGCCTCAGTGGCTGCTAGAGACGGGAAGAGCGGCGGAAGGTGCGCCAGCTAATCCCCCGTACTGCAGGCTAAACCTCATCCAGATTCAGAAGTGGAGTTTTGGCATGTGGGAAACCTCACCGCC
>Ga0076930_100222_pt1 | contig 71661 bp, 60 predicted proteins | sample HotLakConsoUCCRE_FD_71149 | JGI IMG/M metagenome (GOLD analysis project Ga0076930, IMG submission 71149) | Hypersaline microbial mat communities from Hot Lake, Washington, USA - Hot Lake Consortium UCC-RE (version 3) (version 3) ...
TGAGCGCGCCCAAGATCGGCGGCAAGCTGAGCCTCCGCGCCTCCGTCACCGGCGAGATCGTGATGGACAATGTCGAGGTCGGCGAGGAGGCGCTGCTGCCGAATGTCGAGGGGCTGAAGGGGCCGTTCGGCTGTCTCAATCGCGCCCGCTTCGGCATCGCCTGGGGCGTGATGGGGGCCGCCGAGGAGTGCTGGCACCGGGCGCGGCAATACGGGCTCGACCGGGTGCAGTTCGGCCGGCCGCTGGCGCAGACGCAACTGTTCCAGAAGAAACTCGCCGACATGCAGACCGAGATCGCGCTGGGGCTGCAGGCGGCGCTCCGCGCCGGCCGGATGCTGGAGGACGGCGATTGCGCGCCCGAGGTCATCAGCCTGATCAAGCGCAACAATTGCGGCAAGGCGCTGGATATCGCGCGGGCCGCGCGCGACATGCACGGCGGCAACGGGATCATGGCGGAATACCATGTGATGCGCCACGCCCAGAACCTCGAGACGGTGAACACCTACGAGGGCACCCATGACGTGCATGCGCTGATCCTGGGCCGCGCGCAGACCGGGCTGCAGGCGTTTTTCTGACGGCGATCATGTGCACCGACGATCACGGCCCTGAATTTTCGTACGAAAATTGGGGGCTTACTCTCCCAGCCGCGCGGTCACGCTGGCGGGTGTCACCGTGCCGATCACCTCGCCGCCATGCTCCACAACCAGGGGGGCCGGGCTGGCGGCGAAGCGCTTGAGGATGTCGCGCACCGCCATGTCGGCCGCGATCCTGTCGCCCGCGCCTGCCCCGGCCTGCATCACGTCGCGCGCCGTCAGAACGCCCAGCGGGTTCATGTTCGCCACGAAATCAGCCACATAGCCGTTGGCGGGATTGGAGAAGATCTCGCGCGGGGTACCGCATTGCACGATCCGCCCGCCTTCAAGGATGGCGATGCGGTTGCCGATCTTGAACGCTTCGTCCAGATCGTGGCTGACGAAGATGATCGTGCGCTTGAGATCGCGCTGCAGGTCCAGAAGCTCGTCCTGCAGCTTGGAGCGGATCAGCGGGTCGAGCGCGGAAAACGGCTCGTCCATCAGCAGGATCGGCGCGTCGGTGGCAAAGGCGCGCGCCAGCCCCACGCGCTGCTGCATGCCGCCCGACAGCTCGGCCACCCGTGCATCGGCACGGTCGGACAGGCCCACAAGCTCCAGCTGGCGCGCGACGCGGGCGCGGCGCGTCTCGGCGGGCAGCCCCGCAAGCTCCAGCCCGAGGCCGACATTGTCGCGGACCGTGCGCCACGGCAGCAGGCCGAACTGCTGGAACACCATCGACACGCATTCCTGCCGCAGGTGGCGCAACGCCTGCCGCGACGTCCCAGGAAGACGGCACGACCAGTCGCCGTCATGCACCTCCACATGGCCGCGCGCGACCGGGTTCAGCCCGTTCACTGCCCTCAGAAGGGTGGATTTGCCCGACCCCGACAGGCCCATGAGCACCAGGATCTCGCCCGTCCTCACCTCGAGCGAGCAATCATGCACGCCCAGCACCTGCCCGGTGGCGGCATGGATTTCGGCCCGGTCCTGCCCGGCATCGGCCATCGCCAGCGCCGGGCCCGGATCGTCGCCGAACATGATGCAGACCTCGTGGAACCGAACGGCGACGCTCATCGCGGGGCCCTCTCAAAGCGCAGGATGCCGTCGATCCGCGCCGGCGCCCCGTCGGAGGGGTGGTTGACCCCGTCGTTCACCGCGATCGCGGGCAGATCCCACGGCGTCACCCCGTCGAGGCAGGCGAGGTTGATCCCAAGCTCGTTCGGGTTCGACCGGCGCTGGTGGTGGGTGTAGATGCCGCAGGTCTTGCAAAACCAGTGCTTGGCCGTGCGGGTGCCCCATTGGTAGAGCGTCAGGGTGTCCGCGCCGCAGAGAAACACCAGCCCGTCGAGCGGCGCCGACACCGCCACCGCCCCGCGCAGGGTGCAATAGGAGCAGGTGCAGCGCCGCGCGGTCGACAGCCCGTCGCTGAGCCGGACATGGAAGCGGACCGCGCCGCAATGGCACGCGCCGGTGTGAAGCTCGGTCATCGGCGGTTCACCCTCAGCAACCGGTCGAGCAGGATCGCCACGACCACGATGATCAACCCGCTTTCGAACCCGAGCCCGGTGTTGACCTGGTTCAGCGCCCGCACCACCGGCACGCCAAGCCCGTCGGCGCCCACCAGCGCCGCGATCACCACCATCGACAGCGACAGCATGATGGTCTGGTTCAGGCCCGCCATGATCTGCGGCGTGGCATAGGGCAGTTCGACCTTCCACAGCTTCTGCCGCGGCGTCGCGCCGAAGGCATCCGCCGCCTCGGTCAGCGCCGTGGGGGTCGAGGAGATGCCCAGATGCGTCAGCCGGATGGGGGCGGGCAGCACGAAGATCACCGTCGCGATCAGGCCCGGCACCATGCCGATGCCGAAGAACACGATGGCGGGGATCAGGTAGACGAAGGTGGGCAGCGTCTGCATCAGGTCGAGCACCGGGCGCATCCAGGCGTAGAGCCGCGGGCGATGCGCCGCGGCGATGCCGATGGGCACGCCGATCCCCATGCACACGACGCAGGCCGCCAACACCAGGGTCAGGCTTTCGGTCATCGCCGACCAGTAGCCCTGGTTGATGATGAACAGAAGGCCGACCGCGATCAGCACCGGCATCCGCCAGCCGCGGTGCAGCCACCAGGCCAGCGCCACGAAGATCGCCGTCATCAGGAACGGATGCCAGGCCGGCGGATACAGATAGTCGATCTCGGACCGGCGCAGATCGTAGAGCCAGCCGGTGTTCGGCGGCTGCTGGAGCAGCGCGAGGATCGCGTCGATCAGCACCTCGAGCGCATCGGCCATGGCATCGAAAAGGCCCGAGAAATTGCGCTGCAACCAGCCGAACGCGTTCGAGGCCGCATCGCTGATGCGGATCTTGCAGGTGGTCAGCACGCCCATCGGCCCCAGCCCTTCGGGCAGACCGTCGCGGCAGGTGGTCAGCACGCCCAGCATGTCGGGCCTTTCCGGGAATCGCCGCGGCTGGCAAGGTGCGCGTGACCGGGACGGGAGACACCGATATGGCCGAGCTTATCCTCTATACCAACCCGATGTCGCGCGGGCGGATGGCGCGATGGATGCTGGAGGAGGCGGGCCTGCCCTACGAGGCCAGGATCGTGACCTACGGCCCCGAGATGAAGTCGGCGAGCTACCGCGCCATCAACCCGATGGGCAAGGTTCCGGCGCTGGTGCATGGCGACGCGGTGGTGACCGAGGTGGCGGCGATCTGCACCTATATCGCCGAGATCGCGCCCGAGGCGGGGCTGATCCCGCCGGTCGGCACGCCGGCGCGTGCCGCCTACTACCGCTGGATGTTCTTCGGTGCGGGCTGCGTCGATCCCGCCGTCTCGGTCGCGTCGATGGGTGTCGACACGTCGGACCCACAGCTTGCCGGCCGCATCGGCTGGGGCACCGTCGACGCGGTGGCCGATGCGCTTGGCGGGCTTCTGGGCGACGGTCGGCCCTGGCTGCTCGGCGACAGCTTCAGCGCGCTCGACGTGTATCTCGGCGGCCAGATCGCCTGGGGCCTGATGTTCAAGACCCTGCCCGAGCGCCCCGGCTTTGCCGACTACACCGCGCGCCTCATGGAGCGGCCCGCCTCGAGGCGCGCCGCCGAAATCGACGACGCGCTGATGCCCGCGCCGGATGGCGCGGGCTGAGGGGGGGCTGACAGGGATCAAAGGCCCAGGGCGGTCGCGACGGCTTCGGCACCGTCGCCGCCGTCGATCGTGGTGACGCCGTCGAGCCAGCCCATGACCGTCTCGGGGTTCGCCGACATCCAGGCCGTCGCCGCCGCGGCGGGATCGGCACCGTCGTTCAGGATCGCGCCCATGATCTCGTTCTCCATCTCCAGCGTGAAGACGAGATTGGTCAGCAGCAGGCCGACATTCGGGCAGCCCTCGACGTAATCCGCGCGGGTATTGGTGTAGACGGTCGCGCCGCCGAGGTCGGGGCCGAACCACTCATCGCCGCCGGTCAGGTAGGTGATGTCGAAATTGGCGTTCATGGGATGCGGCTCCCACGCCAGGAAGACGATCGGCTCGCCCCGGTCGACCGAGCGCTGGACCTGCGCCAGCATCCCCTGTTCGGAGCTTTCGACCACGTCGAAATCCGCTGCGCCCAGGCCGAAAGCGTCGGCCTCGATCATGTCGAGGATCAGGCGGTTGCCGTCGTTGCCCGGCTCGATCCCGTAGATCTGGCGTTCCAGCGCCTCGCCGGCTTCCGCGATGTCGGAGAAATCCGCGATCCCCAGTTCGGCGCCATGGGCGTTGGTGGCGAGCGTGTATTTCGCGCCTTCGAGGTTCGGGCGCACCGTGTCGACGGTGCCGGCCTCGCGGTAGGGGGCGATGTCGGCCTCCATGGTGGGCATCCAGTTGCCGAGAAACACGTCGATGTCGCCACTGGCCATCGAGGTGTAGGTCACCGGCACCGACAGCACCCGGATGTTGGTCTCGTACCCCAGCGCCTCGAGCACCACGGTGGTGGCCGCCGTCGTCGCGGTGATGTCGGTCCAGCCGACGTCCGAGAAGGTGACGGTGTCGCAGGCGTCCTGCGCCAGCGCGGGGCCGGCGGCGAGGGTCAGGGCCAGCGCGCTTGCGGCGCTGCGGGTGAATGACGTCATGGTGGACTCTCCCTGTTCTGGTCGTTTTGTTGATTGACCAGTCAATTAAAAACCTATCTTCTACGGCCATGCAACCAGTCAGGAGATTGCGATGCCGCGCGTGGGCATGATGGCACTGCGTATGGACGCGCTTGTCAACGCCACGATCGGCGAGATCGGGCGCAAGGGCTCACTTGACGTGACCGTGGGCCAGATCGCGAAGGCCGCGGGCGTGTCGACGGCGCTGGCGCATCACTATTTCGGCTCCAAGGACGACCTGTTCCTTGCGGCGATGCGGGCGATTCTGTCTGAATTCGGCGCCGAGGTGCTGCGCGAGCTGCACGCTGCGGGCGAGCCGCGCGACCGGCTGGAGGCACTCGTCCGCGCCAGTTTCGGGGGCCGCAACTTCCAGCCCGAGGTCGTGGCGGCCTGGCTCAATTTCTACGTCCTCGCCCGCACCCAGCCAAAGGCGGCGCGGCTTCTGGGCATCTACCAAAGGCGCCTTGCGTCGAACCTGACCCACGCGCTGCGTCCCTTGACCCCCCGCCCGGTCGAGATCGCGCGCACCGCCGCCGCCCTGATCGACGGGCTCTACATCCGCCACGCGCTGGCCGAGGCCGGCCCGCCCGACGCCGCCGCCGCCATCGCCACCGTCGACCGCTACCTTGCCCTCGCCCTCGGAGACCGCCCTTGACCCGCCCGAACATCCTGATCGTCATGGTCGACCAGCTGACCGGCACGCTGTTTCCCGACGGCCCCGCCGACTGGCTGCACGCGCCGAACCTGCGCGCGCTGGCGGATCGCTCCACCCGTTTCGCAAACGCCTACACCGCCTCCCCGCTCTGCGCGCCGGGGCGTGCCAGCTTCATGTCGGGGCAGCTTCCCTCGCGCACCGGAGTCTACGACAACGCGGCCGAATTCGCCTCCGCGATCCCGACCTACGCCCACCATTTGCGCCGCGCGGGCTATGCCACCTGCCTTTCGGGCAAGATGCATTTCGTCGGCCCGGACCAGATGCACGGCTTCGAGCAGCGCCTGACGACCGACATCTACCCCGCCGATTTCGGCTGGACGCCAGATTACCGCAAGCCCGGCGAGCGGATCGACTGGTGGTATCACAACATGGGCAGCGTCACCGGCGCCGGTGTGGCCGAGATCACCAACCAGTTGGAATACGACGACGAGGTCGCCTTCCAGGCCGAACAGAAGCTCTACGACCTCGCCCGCGGCAAGGATGCGCGGCCCTGGTGCCTGACCGTCAGCTTCACCCACCCGCACGACCCCTATGTCGCGCGGCGCCGCTTCTGGGACATGTACGAGGAATGCGACCACCTCCAGCCCGAGGTGCCGGCCCTGCCCTACGAAGATCACGATCCCCACGCGCAGCGCATCTTCGACGCGAACGACTGGCGCAGTTTCGACATCACCGAAGATGACATCGCCCGGTCGCGCCGCGCCTATTTCGCCAACATCTCCTACCTCGACGCCAAGATCGGCAGCCTGCTCGACGTGCTCGACCGCACGCGGCAGGAGGCGATCGTGGTCTTCGTCTCGGATCACGGCGACATGCTGGGCGAGCGCGGATTGTGGTTCAAGATGAACTTCTTCGAGGGCTCCGCCCGGGTGCCCCTGATGATCTCTGCCCCCGGCATGGCGCCGGGACTGGTCGCCGACCCGGTCTCCACCATCGACCTATGCCCGACGCTCTGCGCGCTCGCGGGCGTGTCGATGGAGGCGGTGATGCCCTGGACCGACGGCGAAAGCCTCGTGCCGCTCGCCTCCGGCCGCCGCCGCGAAAGCCCGGTCGCGATGGAATATGCCGCCGAGGCCTCGGTCTCGCCGCTGGTGGCGCTCCGGCAGGGGCGCTGGAAATACACCAACTGCGCGCTCGACCCCGAGCAGCTTTTCGACCTCGACGCCGATCCGCAGGAGCTGACCAACCTCGCCGAAGACCCCGCGCATGCCGCCACGCTGGAACGCTTCCGCGTCATGGCCGCCGCCCGCTGGGATCTGGAGGATTTCGACGCTGCTGTCCGAGAAAGCCAGGCGCGCCGATGGGTGGTCTACGAGGCGCTCAGGAACGGCGCCTGGTACCCGTGGGATTTCCAGCCGCTCCGCGACGCCTCGGAACGCTTCATGCGCAACCACATGGACCTCAACGTTCTCGAGGAAAACCAACGCTTTCCGAGGGGGGAATGATGCTCGCCCAACCCACATCCAGCCATTTCGTGAACGGCGCCTACGTTGAGGATACCGCCGGCGCGGCGATGCCCGTGACCTTCCCCGGCACCGGCGAAACCATCGCGCAGCTGCACGAGGCAACGCCTGCCGTGGTCGAGGCGGCGCTCGCCGCCGCCAAGGCAGCCCAAGGCCCCTGGGCGGCCCTGATGCCCGTCGAACGCGGCCGCATCCTGCGCCGCGCCGCAGACATCATCCGCGCCCGCAACCGCGAGTTGTCCGAGCTGGAGACCCTCGACACCGGCAAGCCGATCGCGGAAACGCTGGTGGCCGACGCGACCTCCGCCGCCGACGCGCTGGAATATTTCGGCGGGCTCGCCGCGACGCTCACCGGCGATCACGTCCCCCTTGGTGGCGACTGGGCCTACACCATGCGCATCCCGCTTGGCGTCTGCGTCGGCCTCGGCGCGTGGAACTATCCCACCCAGATCGCCGCGTGGAAAAGCGCCCCGGCGCTCGCCTGCGGCAACACCATGGTCTTCAAGCCCTCCGAACAGACCCCGTTATGTGCCTTGAAAATCGCGGAAATCCTGACCGAGGCCGGGGCGCCGCCGGGTGTCTTCAACGTGGTGCAGGGCGCCGGCACCGTCGGCCGCGCGCTTGTCGAGGATGCGCGGGTGGCCAAGGTCTCGCTCACCGGCTCCGCCCCGACAGGGAAAAAGGTCTACGCCGCCGCCGCCGCGCAGATGAAGCATGTCACCATGGAATTGGGCGGCAAGTCGCCCCTGATCATCTTCGAGGACGCCGACCTCGACAGCGCCGTCTCCGCCGCGATCAACGCCAACTTCTTCTCCTCCGGGCAGGTCTGTTCCAACGGCACGCGCGTGTTCGTGCAACGCGCGATCAAGGACGCCTTCCTCGAGCGCCTGACCGCCCGTGTGGCCCGTGCCACCCTCGGCGACCCCCGCGACGAAGCCACGAATTTCGGCCCGATGACGAGTGAAGATCAACTCGCAATCACTTGTTCCTACGTCGAAAAAGGCAAGGCCGAAGGGGCGCGGCTGGTATATGGCGGCACCCGCCTCGACCGGCCCGGCAATTTCATCGAGCCCGCGATCTTCGCCGATGTCACCGACGACATGGCCATCGCCCGCGAGGAGATCTTCGGCCCGGTCATGTCCGTCCTCGGTTTCGACACCGAGGAGGAGGTGATCGCGCGCGCCAATGCCACCGACCTCGGCCTCTCCGGCGCGGTCTTCACCCGTGATTTCACCCGAGCGCACCGCGTCGCGGGGCTGATCGAGGCCGGCACCGTCTGGATCAACCAGTACAACCTCACCCCGGTCGAGGTGCCCTTCGGCGGCGTGAAGGGCTCGGGCATCGGCCGCGAGAACGCCCGCGCGGCGATCGAGGCCTATTCACAGCTCAAGACCGTCTATGTCGGCATGACCCCGGTGGAGGCGGCGTACTGATGGCCGAGATGGAAGCAGACTACGTCATCGTCGGCGCCGGCAGCGCCGGCTGCGCCATCGCCTGGCGCCTTGCCGAAGCGGGAAAATCCGTCATCGTCGTGGAGCATGGCGGCAGCGACTGGGGGCCGTTCATCAACATGCCCGCGGCGCTCAGCTACCCGATGAGCATGCCGCGCTACGACTGGGGCTACAGGACCGAGCCCGAGCCGCACATGGGCGGCCGCGTCATGGCCTGCCCGCGCGGCAAGGTGATCGGCGGCTCGTCCTCGATCAACGGCATGATCTACGTCCGCGGCCACGCCCGCGACTTCGACACCTGGGCCGAGATGGGCGCCGACGGCTGGGGCTACGCCGACGTCCTGCCCTACTTCAAACGCGCCGAGCATTGGCACGGCGACACCGGCGATGCCGCGTGGCGGGGCACCGACGGGCCGCTGCACATCACCCGCGGGCCACGCCGGAACCCGCTCTGCCGCGCCTTCATCGAGGCCGGCACCAATGCCGGATACGGCGCGACCGAGGACTACAACGGCCAGCGCCAGGAAGGCTTCGGCGCCTTCGAGATGACGGTGTGGAAGGGCGCGCGCTGGTCCGCGGCCAAGGCCTACCTGCGCCCGGCCCTGAAGTTGCCGACCTGCACCCTGACCCGCGGTCTGGTCGAGCGGGTCGAGATCGTGGAGGGCCGCGCCACCGGCGTGCGGCTGGCAGGTGGCCGCGTGATCCGCGCGCGGGCGGAGGTGATCCTTTCGGCCGGTCCGATCAATTCGCCGAAAATTCTCATGCTCAGTGGAATAGGGCCTGCCAAGCATCTGGCTGAACACGGCATTCCTGTCCTTGCCGACCGGGCCGGCGTGGGGGCGAACCTGCAGGATCACCTCGAGCTTTACGTCCAGTACGCCACCAAGCATCCGATCAGCCTGGCGCCCTACTGGTCGCTCTGGGGCAAGGCCCTGGTCGGCGCCCAATGGCTGTTCACCCGCAAGGGCCTCGGCGCGTCGAACAATTTCGAGGCCTGCGGCTTCATCCGCTCGCGCGCCGGGATCGAATACCCGGACATCCAGTTCCATTTCCTGCCCATCGCGGTGCGCTACGACGGCAAGACGGCCGCCACAGGGCACGGGTTTCAGGCCCATGTCGGGCCGATGCGCTCGAAAAGCCGCGGCGCGGTCACGCTGCGCTCCGCCGACCCGGCCGACGCGCCGCGGATCACCTTCAACTACATGTCGCAAGCCTCTGATTGGGAAGAGTTCCGTACCGCCATCCGCCTCACGCGGGAGATTTTCGCCACCGACCCGATCGCGGGCTATGTCGACCACGAGATTCAGCCCGGCGCAGCCGCGCAAAGCGATGCGGCGCTTGACGCGGTGATCCGCGACCATGCCGAAAGCGCCTATCACCCCTGCGGCACCGCCCGCATGGGCCGCCGCGACGACCCTTGGGCGGTGGTCGACCCGCAGGCCCGGGTGATCGGGGTGGAGGGATTGCGCGTCGCCGACAGCTCGGTCTTTCCGTTGATCCCGAACGGAAATCTCAACGCGCCCTCGATCATGGTGGGCGAAAAGGCCGCCGATCACATCCTCGGCCGCGTGCCCCTGCCGGCCGAGAACATGGAGCCCTGGATCGCGCCCGACTGGGGCCAGAGCCAGCGCGAAAGCCTCGCCCATCAGCCCGCCGCGGCGGAGTAGCGTCAGGCATCGCCGAGGGTGAGAACGGTGCCGAAGGGCGGATGGACGCCCGGCTGCGGCACGGCCCAAAGCACCGGGAACGACGGCGCGGGCGGTGGCGCGGCATCGAGATCGGTGAGGATGACGGCGATGGAGGGCCGTATTTTCTCTGCCTTGGCAAAAAGATCGCCGAAATCCGTCCCGCCCCCGGTGCGGAAGCCGGCATCGCGCAAGCCGTGCCAGCCGTTCGGATCGAGGCGGTGCGCCAGGAACACCGTTTCGTCAAAGGCCAGCAGATGCGCCTCCGCCCCGGTGCGGCGTGCGATCGCCTCGGCCTCGGAGGTAAACAGGCGCAGCGTCTGCGCGTCGATGGAGGAGGAGGTGTCGAGCCCGATGACGATGCGCGGACGCTGGTCCATGCGCTGGCGCCCCGGCTCGTACACCGGAACCGGGCCGCCCCCCCGCTCCGCTTCGGCCATGCGTGCGACCCAGCGGCCGGACGGACGGCGCCAGCTGGAATGCGGCCGTTCGAGCAGCGCGCGGGCGAGCAGGCCGCGCAGACGCACCTCCCACGGGACCGAGGCGGGCGCCAGATCGGCCAGGATCGCCCCCAGCCGCCCGATGCCGCTGCCGGCCTTGCGCCCGGCCTCCAGCGCGCGCAGCATCTGGTTGCGCCAATCCGCCGCCGTCCGCGTCTCGCCCTCCGCGTCGGGCTCCCCCAGCCCCAGATCGACCGCGAAGCCGCGGGTTGCCCCCCAATCCCGCAGCTTTTCGGCGCGCGCAGGGTCGGCGTGGAGCGCCATGGCAAGCCGGTCGGCATCCCAGCGCTCCAGCGCATCGACCGCGCTTTTGGCGGGCAGGCCAGCCTCGGCCAGCAGGTCGGTCAGGGTCACGGCGGGGCGCGGCAGGGCGTGACCGGCAAGGATCAGCGTCTCGTTGATGATGCCATCGGCGGCGAGGCCGAAGAGCGAGGGGTCGAAGGCGGCACCAAGCCGCTCGGCCAGCCCTGCCTGACGATCCGAGTGGCGCAGCGCGACATGCAGCACGTGATGCGCGGCAAGCCCCACCTGCTCCGGCAGGCCAAGGGTGTCGAAGCCCGGCCCGTAGCTGATCGTGTCGCCGTCGGTCCGTGTCGCGCCCGGCCCGTCGCGGTGGCGGCACCACAGAGACAGGACCGCCAGCGCCGGATCGACCTCGCCCAGATGCGCCAGCGCACGGGCGGCACGGGTCGAATGGCCGCTCACGGCAACCCCGCGGCCCGCCGCTCGGCGGCGTATGCGGCGTAGTCCGGGCTGTCGGCAAAGGCATCGGCCCAGCCCCGGTCGAGCGCGCGGCCGATCAGCAGCTCAAAGCCGAAACCTGCCATTTCACCCAAGGGCAATCCACTGTAGCCTTGCCCCGCAAGCCCACGCAGATCAAACAGAATTTCGATGGCTGTGGGCAAGTTTTCAGGGCGCGCCGCCCCCACCAGCCCGTAGACCAGCGCGGTCAGCCCATGCAACGTGCGCGGGTAGAGCTGCGCCCGCTCGGCCCGCGGGGCCGCCAGCATCGCGTCGATCTGCACCGTCGCCGCGATCTCGTCGGCCAGCAGAGCGAATTCCGCCGCCGGGGCCGCGCCCACCGTTCCCACGATCATCACCTGCCGCACCGCGCGGTCGGGGACGGAGCTCATGATCTGGCTTACCCGCGTCCAGCTGCGGGGCGTACAGGCGATCATCTGGCCACGCCGCAGGCTGTCCTCGGTGGTTTCCAGCAGGTCGGGCCTGGTGCGGATGAAGGCCGCCACGCTGGGGTGGATGCCGGCGGGAATGGCGTAATGCTTCAGCCAATCCTCGGGCGCGGCCTGCACGATCATGTGGATCAGCCGGTCGGACAGCGCTGTGCCCATGTCATAGGCGATCGCCCCGTCCTCGACCCGGTTTCCGGCGGCCACGATCATCACGCTGTCGGGCAGCCGGTGGCGCCCCACGCGACGCTCCTGCAGCAGCCCGTAGACCGTGGGTTGCAGCGCCGGGGCGGCGGCGGTCAGTTCGTCGAGGAACAAGATCGCGGGCGCGTCGGTGTCGGGCAGATCCTCGGGGCGATACCAGATCGTCTTTGCGCTCTCATGGTCGAAATAGGGCAGCCCGCGCAGATCCTGCGGCTCGATCGTGGTCAGGCGCAGGTCGAACAGCTCCGCCCCGATCCGCTGGGCAAGCGTCTGCACCAGCTCGGTTTTCCCGACGCCCGGGCGGCCGTGCAGCATCCACGAGGCCATCAGCCCGCCCGCAGCCTGCGCGGCCCAGCCGGCCTCGAGCACGCGCAGCGCCTCGCCGGCCGACACGGTGGTGGCGTTCACGCTCATGACGCAGCCCCCCGGTTTTCCAGCAGCGCCGCCAGCCGCGCATGGGCCGAGACCGCCCGCGCCTCCTGCGCGATGTCGCGGATGTAGAGGTCGTCGCGGTGATTGACGGCCAGCAGGTCGCGTTCGGTCAGGTCGGCATCGAAGAGCCCGGCGAGCACCGCCCGATCCTCGGCGTCGAGCGCCACGATCCGGGGTTCGGGCGTCTCCGTCTGCACCGACACCAGCGTCAGGGGCGGGATGCGGGCCAGCTCCGATTGCTCCACCACCAGCCGCAGCGTGCCCTCGGCCATCTGGTGGCGGGCGGCGATGCGGCGCAGGCGGGCCTTGGCGCGGAAGGCCAGCGTGTCGAGGCGGCGGGCCGCCTCGTCCTCGGTCACGGCGCGCAGCCGGGCGCCCTTGGACAGGCGCAACCCCTTCATTTCCACAAGGGCGATGACGACCACCATGACCAGCGGGGCCTGCATGATCGGCGCGGCCGTGTCGCGCGACACAAGCGGAAGGACGACGAAGGGCGCCAGCGCAAACAGGTAGCGCAGCACCTGGATTTCCACGATCAGCCGCAGCCACAGGCCCGGGCCCGCGCCCCTGGGCAGCAGCTGCACCCGGCCGAAGAACTTCCTCGGCAGGCTGCGGGTTTCCAGAACGCCGCGGTTGGCGATGGTGGCCTCGGTGACGATCAGCATGCGCCCCTCCGTTGTCGTCAGCCTAGCGCATTTGCCCACCGCGCCAATGGGCAGCACCACGGCGCGCTTCCGAAGGTTGCCGCGATGCGCTAGGTCTGGCGACAAACGACCCCAACAGGATCTTGCCCTTATGACACGCATTCCCCCCCTGACCTGTTTCAAGGCCTACGACATCCGCGGCCGGCTTGGCGACGAATTGAACGAGGAGATCGCGCATCGCATCGGCCGCGCCTTCGCCGAGGTGATGGGCGCAAGACGCGTGGTGCTGGGCCGCGACGTGCGCCCGACCTCCGAAAGCCTGGCTGCAGCCGTCGCGCGCGGGTTGATGGAGGCCGGGGTGGAGGTGCTGGACCTGGGCCTTTCGGGCACGGAAGAGACCTATTTCGCGACCACGCATCTGGGCGCCGATGGCGGCATCTGCGTCACGGCAAGCCATAACCCGATGGATTACAACGGGATGAAGATGGTCAAGTCCGGCTCCGCCCCGATCGGCAGCGCCGACGGCATGGACGCGATCAAGGCGCTGGCCGAAAGCGGCGAGTTCGCCGCCGACCAACCGGGGGGCAAGATCACCGACGCCAGCGATACCCGCCCGGCCTATGTCGAGAAGCTGATGGAATTCGTCGACGTCGCGGCCCTGACGCCGATGAAGGTGCTGGTGAACGCCGGCCACGGCGCCGCCGGCCCCACCTTCGACGCCATCGCCGAGGCGCTGGCCGCGCGCAATGCGCCGCTGGAGTTCATCCGCGTCTACCACGCCCCTGACGGCAGCTTTCCGGCGGGCATCCCGAACCCGCTCCTCGACGAGAACCAGCCGCTGACGGCCGGCCCGGTGGTGGAGCAAGGCGCCGATCTGGGCGTCGCCTGGGACGGCGATTTCGACCGCTGCTTCTTCTTCGACGACGAAGGCGGGTTCGTGCCCGGCGAATATGTCGTGGGCCTGCTGGCCGAGGCCTTCCTCGCCAAGGAACCGGGCGAAAAGATCGTCCACGACCCCCGCGTGATCTGGGCGACGCAGGCCATCGTGGTGGAGATGGGCGGCGAGGCGGTGCAGTCGAAATGCGGCCATTCCCACATCAAGCAGGTGATGCGCGACACCGGCGCGATCTACGGCGGCGAGATGAGCGCGCACCACTATTTCCGCGATTTCATGGCCTGCGACAGCGGCATGATCCCGATGCTGCTGATGATCGAACTGGTCTGCCGCCGCGGTGAAAGCCTCAAGGACATCCTGGCCGAACGCCGCGCCGCCTATCCCTCCTCGGGCGAGGTGAATTTCCGCGTCGGTGACCAGACGGCGGTCATCGCCCGGATCGAAGACACCTATGCCCCCAGGGCCGAGGCGCGCGACGAGATGGACGGGCTGTCGCTCTCCTTCGGCGACTGGCGCTTCAACCTGCGCGCCTCCAACACCGAGCCGCTGCTCAGGCTCAACATCGAGGCCCACGGCAAACCCGATCTGGTGGCGGAAAAACTGGCCGAGATGCGCGCCCTGATCGAGGCCTGAGCGCCCGCACCGCTCTGGACAGTCCCGCAGCGCTCGCCCATGCTTGCCCGCAAAAGGGGACGGGCATGGGCTACGATCTGGTCATCCGCGGCGGGCGCGTCGTGACGGGCGGCGCGGTGGTCGCGGCCGACATCGCCGTGACGGACGGCAAGATCGCCGCCCTCGGCACCGGCTTCGACGGCAGCGACACGCTCGACGCCACCGGCCTCGTCGTCAGCCCCGGCGGCGTCGACCCGCATTGCCACATCGAACAGATGTCGGGCATGGGCCTGATGAACGCCGACACGTTCGAGACCGCCACGCGCTCCGCCGTGATGGGCGGCACCACCAGCGTCATCTCCTTCGCGGCGCAGGGCAAGGGGCAGCGGCTGTCGGACACGGTGGCCGATTACGCCGCCCGTGCCGGACGCGGCGCCGCCATCGACCACGCCTTTCACCTTTCGATCAGCGACCCCGGCGCGCCCGAGTTCGAAGCCGACCTGCGGGCGCTCATCGCCGCCGGGCACCGCTCGGTCAAGGTGTTCACCACCTACAACATCGGGCTCGACGACGCCCAGATCCTCGAGATCCTGCGCATCGCAGGCGGGGCCGGCGCGCTCACCTGCATCCATGCCGAAAACGACGCGATCATCAGTGCCACCCGCGCCCGCCTGCTGGCCGAAGGGCGCACGCGGCCGTTCGACCACGCCGCCTCCCGCCCCCGCGCGGCCGAGATCGAGGCGGTGGCCCGCATGTGCCGACTGGCCGAGGTCGCCCGCGCTCCGGTGATGATCTTCCACGTCTCGACCCGTGAAGCCGTCGCCGAGATCGCCGCCGCACGCGCCCGCGGCGCGCCCATCTGGGCCGAGACCTGCCCGCACTACCTGTTCCAGACCGAGGATGTGCTCGACAAGCCCGGTCGCGAGGGTGCGAAATGGATGTGCTCGCCGCCGCAGCGGACGCAGGACGACCAGCAGGCGCTTTGGGCCGGGCTGGCGGCGGGCCACCTCCAGGTCGTGTCCTCTGACCATGCGCCCTACCGTTTCGACGAGACGGGCAAGTTTTCCAACGGCCTCGACGCCGCCTTTCCCGGTATCGCCAACGGCATGCCGGGGCTGGAGCTGCGCCAGCCGCTGATGTTCGACGCGATGGTGTCGCGCGGGCGTCTCGGTCTCGCCGGGTTCGCGCGGCTGACGGCAGAGGCGCCCGCCGACCTCTACGGCCTGAGCACCAAGGGCCGGATCGCACCGGGCTTCGACGCCGATCTGGTGCTGTGGGACCCGTCGCGGCACCACATCTACGGCGCCGACGACCTGCACGACAACGTCGGATACAACCCGTTCGAGGGCACCACCGTCACCGGCTGGCCGGTGGCCACCTTGCTGCGCGGAACGCCGGTGATGCGCGATGGCCAGTACCTCGGCGAACCCGGCGCGGGGCGCTGGCTGCCCCGCGACGCCATCGGCACGAAGCCCACCGACCTGACAGGAGAGATGCCTTGACCGACCGCCCCACAGCGCCGAACGAACTTGCGATCACCTTCCTCTACTACCGCGACCTGCCCGCCGCCTTCGCCTTCTACCGCGACGTGCTGGGCCTGCGTCTCGCCATCGACCAGGGCGATCTGGCCAAGATCATGGAGATCGCGCCCAACGCGCATCTTGGCCTCGTGGACGAGGCGCAGGGAATGAACGACTGGCAGGCCGAGAAATGTGTGCAAGTCTGTGTAAGGGTTGCAGATGTGGATGCGTGGTATGCGTATCTGGGCGAGGTTGGCGTCGATGGCCTGTCGCGTATGTTCGAAAATGAAAAGATCGGCATCCGCGCCTTCGTCTTCCGCGACCCCGAGGGCTACCAGATCGAGATCCAGCAGGCGACGCGGGCGGGCGCATGACCGGCACGCTCTACGTCCTCAACCCCAACTCCTCGCAGACCGTCACCGACGGCATCGCCGAGGCCCTCGCCCCCCTCCGGGGCATGGGCGCGCCCATCGACTGCCTGACGCTCGCCGAAGGCCCGGCCGGAATCGAGTCTCAGGCGCAGGCCGACGAAACCATCGCCCCGATGCTGCGGCTCGCCGCCGGCCTGGAGCACAAGGCGGCGGGCTTCGTCATCGCGTGTTTCGGCGACCCCGGCGTTCACGCGCTGCGAGACCGGACGGCGAAACCCGTGCTCGGTATTCAGGAGGCCGCCGTTTCCACCGCCCTCACCCTCGGCCAGCGGTTCGGCATCATCGCGATCCTGCCCGCCTCGATCCCGCGCCACCTGCGCAGCCTGGGCGCCATGGGCGTGACCCACCGCCTGGCCGGCGACCGCGCGCTGGGGCTTGGCGTGGCGGAGCTGGCCGACCCGACGGCGACACAGACGCGCCTGATCGAGACCGGCCGCGCGCTGCGCGACACTGACGGGGCCGAGGTGCTGATCCTTGGCTGCGCCGGCATGGCGCGCTACAGGGGGGTCGTCGAACAGGCGCTCGGCCTGCCCGTGATCGACCCGTGCCAGGCGGCGGTCGCCATGATGCTTGGCCGGATCGCGCTGACCCAGACCCACAGACCCGGAGGCTGACATGCCCAGACCCAAGCCCGTGCTGCTCGATGAAACCGCCACCGGCGTCTTCACCATCGCGGCCACGCCGTTCCTGCCCGATGGCACGCTCGACCTCGACAGCCTCGACAGCATGGTCGCCTTCTACGAGGAAAAGGGTGCGACCGGCCTGACGATTCTGGGCATGATGGGCGAGGCCGGCAAGCTGTCCGACAAGGAAAGCAGCATCGTGATCGACCGGGTGATCGCGCGTGCCACGGTTCCGGTCGTGGTCGGCGTCTCGGCACCGGGGCTGGCCGCGATCAAGGCCATGGCCAACGCCGCGATGGATCGCGGCGCCGCCGGCGTCATGGTCGCGCCCCCCGCGACCCTGCGCACCGACGACCAGATCATCGGGTATTTCCAGATGGTCGCCGACGTTCTGGGCGACGTGCCCTGGGTGCTGCAGGATTTCCCGCTGGTCACCGGCGTGCAGATCTCGGCCCGCGTCTGCCGCGAGATCTTCGACAGCTGCCCGACCTGCGTGATGCTCAAGCACGAGGATTGGCCGGGGCTGGAAAAGATCACCGCGCTGCGCGCGATGGAGGCCGCGGGCGCGCGGCGCCTGTCCATCCTGTGCGGCAATGGCGGCATGTTCCTGCTGGAAGAGATGATCCGCGGCGCAGATGGCGCGATGACGGGCTTCGCCTACCCCGAGATGATGGCCGGGGTGGTGCGCCTGATGCGCGCCGGCGACGAGGCGCGCGCGCGCGACCTGTTCGACGCCTACCTGCCCCTCATGCGCTACGAGAGCCAGCCGAACCTCGGGCTGGCGATCCGCAAGCACATCCTGGCCCGGCGCGGCGCGATCGCGCACCCGACCGTGCGCCGCCCCGGCACCGTCCTCGGCCCCGGCGCCACCGCCGAGATCGAGACGCTGATCGCGCGGCAGGAGGCGCGGCTGGCGCAGCTTTCCTAGGGCAGGTTCTCGCGCAGGATCAACACCGGGCGCAGCGGCGGCGACGCATGCGCCAGCCCCCGCGCGGCGGCCGTGAGCAGCGCGAAGACCTCGTGCATCTCGTCGCGCGCCGACTGGTCGATGACGGCGTCGAGCGTCCCGTCGAGCAGCAGCGCACGGTTTTCCCCGGTCGCCTCATGGGCGACGAAGGTAATGTCGCGCCGCCCCGCCTCGGCCAGCGCGGCGCCGATGCCGACGGTGCCACCGCCGGCGTTGTAGATGCCGACCAGATCGGGGTGCGCGCGCAGCAAGGCCCGGGTTTCCGACCGCGCGCGCCCGCGATCCTCGCGGCTTTCGCGCAGTTCCAGCAGCGTGAGGCCGGGAAAATCCTGCGCCAGCACCTCGCGAAAGCCGATCTCGCGCTCGGCATGGCCCCGGAACCCCAGATGCCCGGCGATCAGCGCCACGCGGCCCTGCGGCACCGGCCCGATGAACCGCGCCAGCGTGTAGCCCGCCAGCCGCCCGGCACGGATGTTGTCGAGGCCGACGAACCCGGTGCGCGGCGCGTCGGGAATGTCGGTCGCCAGCGTCACCACCGGCGTGCCAGCTTCGACGCGGGCCCGCACCGCCTCGCTCACCGCCGGGTGGCCCAGCGCCAGCACCGCAATGCCGTCGCTGGGCCCGAGGCCGCGCAGCACCCGGGCGAAGGCCACCGGGTCGAGCACCGGGGCGCGCAGAATCTCAAGCGTCACATGCGGCGGCGTCAGCGCACGGGCGTGCCCGATCAGTTCGCGGAAGTAGGAATTGGCGCTCTGCGGCAGGAGCATGTGAAAGGTCAGCGGCGCCGGCGCCTCGGGCCGGTCGGGCAGATAGGCAAGCTGCCGCGCCGCCTGCAGGACCATGGCCCGCGTCCGCGCCGAGACGCCGGGGCGATCATGCAGCACCCGGTCGACCGTGGCGGGCGACACGCGGGCGATGGCGGCAATGTCGGCAAGCGTCGGACGCATGGGGTTCCCGATCAGTTTTGAGGTATTTTGAGGTGATCTTGGCGCCCGATGCAAGCATTTCTCGCCGATCGCCTCAAATCCCCTCGCCCCTTTCTTGACAGTTCCCCCCGCACGCGGCCCTGTGGCAGACAGTGACAAAACCGCGACGGGAGGCGCGACAGACATGGCATTTGCCGAAGCGACCTATCCCAAGCGCGACTATTCCCTGACCGGCCCCGAGCGCGACCACGCCATGGAGCGTGGCCTCGTGGCGGCGGAGTGGTATCACTCCGACATCCCCCGCAAGGAGATGAAGGCGCTGATGCAACGCAGCGACCAGCCCGCGATCCGCGACACGCTGCTGTGGGTCGGCCTGCTGATCGCGACCGCCACCGGCGGAATTCTGCTCTGGGGCACATGGTGGGCCGTGCCGTTCTGGCTTGCCTATGGCGTGCTCTACGGCTCGGCCCCCGACGCGCGCTGGCACGAATGCGGCCATGGCACGGCGTTTCGCACCGCCTGGATGAACGACGCGGTCTATCTGCTGGCCAGCTTCATGCTGATGCGCAACCCGGTCAGCTGGCGCTGGAGCCATGCGCGCCACCACACCGACACGATCATCGTCGGACGCGACCCCGAAATCTCGGTGATGCGCCCGACCGATTTCGCCCGCAAGGCGCTGGCCTTCGTCGGCATCCCCGACGCCTTCGTGCATTTCGGCATCCTTGCGCGCAACGCCCTGGGCCGCTTCGGCCCGGACGAGCGCGACTACATCCCCGACAGCGACCTGCCGCGCGCGATCTTCTGGGCGCGGGTGTTCGTGGCGATCCACCTTGCGGCCTGGGCCTGGGCGCTGATCGCCTGGTCGCTCATCCCGGTCCTGCTGATCGGCGGCCCGCGTCTCTACGGCTGCTGGCAGATGGTGATGACCGGCCTGTTGCAGCATGGCGGGCTGGCCGAGGACGTGCTCGATCACCGCCTGAACTCGCGCTCCGTGCTGATGGACCCGGTGAACCGCTGGCTCTACCTCAACATGAACTACCACGTCGAACACCACATGTTCCCCATGGTGCCCTACCACGCGCTGCCGCGCCTGCACGCGCTCATCCGGCACGACCTGCCGCCGCCCAACCCGTCGATCCGCCACGCCTATGCCGAGATGATCGGCGCCCTGATCCGCCAGCGCCGCGAGCCGGGCTTCTACCTGCGCCGCACACTGCCGCCCACCGCGCGGCCCTACCGCGAAGACCTGCACGACGCGGCCGCCGTGCCGCAGACACCCGCCGCCTGAGAGGGAGAGAGACATGAGCGACTGGATCGACGTCTGCGCCGAGGACGAGATCGAGGTGGAGGACGTGATCCGCTTCGACCACGACGGCCGCACCTTTGCCGTCTACCGCGACGAGGATGGCGCCGTGTTCTGCACCGACGGGCTTTGCACCCATGAACAGGTGCATCTGGCCGACGGGCTGGTGATGGAGGACACCATCGAATGCCCGCGCCACAACGGGCGCTTCAACTACAAGACCGGCGCGGCGCTGCGCACCCCCGCCTGCGTCGCGCTGGCCACCTACCCCGCCCGCCTGTCGTCGGGCCGGATCGAAGTGCAGGTCTGAGATGGAGGTTTCGCTCGCCGGCAAGGTCATCCTCGTCACCGGCGCGGCGCGCGGCGTCGGCGCGGCGATCGCCTGGCAGGCGGCGCAAAGCGGCGCCGAGGCGCTGGTGCTGGCCGACATCGACGCGGTCGGCGCCGCCTTCCCCTGCCCGGTCGAGGCCGTCACCGCCGATCTGGCCACGCCCGAAGGCCCGCCCGCGATAATCGCCGCCGCCCTCGCCCGGTTCGGCCGCATCGACGGGCTGGTGAACGCCGCCGGGCTGACCTTGCGCGGCAGCTTCGCCGACGCCGATGTGGCGTTCTGGAACCGCATGATGTCGATCAACGCGCGTGCGCCGTTCTTCCTGATGGCGGGCGCGATCGCGGACATGACCGGGCGCAAGGCTTCCGGCGCGATCGTCAACATCCAGTCGATGAACGCGCATTGCGGCGGAACCGATCTGGGCGTCTATTCCGCCACCAAGGCGGCGCTGCAGGTGCTGACGAAGAATGCCGCCAACGCCCATCTGGCGGACCAGATCCGGGTGAACGGCATCAACCTCGGCTGGGTCGACACCGAAACGGAGCGGCACCTGCACGAGGTCACGCTGGGCAAGGGCGAAGGCTGGCTGGCGGCGCAGGGCGCGAAGCTGCCGCTCGGTCGCTTCGTCAGCGCCGAGGAGTGCGCCCGCCTGGCGGTCTGGCTGCTGGCGGATGCCTCCGCACCGATGACGGGCGTGTCGATGGACCTCGAGCAATCGGTGACGGGTGCGCCGTGACGGGCATGGGGCTAGGACGGCGGCGCGGTCGAGGCGCGCACGACCAGCTCCACCGGGATCAGCGCCTCGGGGCCCGGCGCCGCATGCCCGGCGAGCCGCGCCAGCAACACCTCGGCGGCACGGCGGCCCAGACGCGGACGGTCCTGCCGGATCGTCGTCAGCGCCGGCACGAAACTGCCCGACATCTCGATGTCGTCGAAGCCGACGACGGAGATGTCGCGCGGCACGCTCATCCCCCCCGCCTGCAGCCCCGCGATCAGGCCGAAGGCGACCATGTCGGCGGAACAGAACACCGCCGTGGGCCGATCCTCCATCGCCAGGATGCGCGCCGCCGCCTCGTGCCCGGATTCCAGCGAGAAATCGCCCCGGATGATCCAGTCCTCCCGCGCGGGCAGGTTCAGCCGGGCACGCTCGGACAGCATGCCGTGGCGCCGCGCGGCGGTCAGCACATTGCCCTCCGGCCCGGTGACATGGGCGATCTTGCGATGCCCCAGCGCGTGCAGGTGGCGGATGGCGAGTCGCGCGCCTTCGGCATTGTCGGCGGCGATGACGGGAAAACCCTCTCCCTCCACCCATTCGCACAGGAACACGATGCGCCCGTCCACGCCTTCGGCCCGGCAGTGCGCCAGGGCGGCGGGCGGCATCGCCCCGTCGAGCGAGATCGCCCCGTCGATGCGCCCGTCGAGGAAATAGCCCGCCAGCGCCCCCTCCTGCAGCGGGTTGTTCTCGGTGTCGGTGATCAGCACGGCGTAATCGGTGCCGGCGAACCCGTCGGAGACGCCGGCGAGGATGCCGGAATAGAAGGGTTTTCCGAGGTTCGGCACCAGGATCAGCACCGCGCCCGCGCGCTGCATCCTGAGATTGCGCGCCGCCTGGTTGACGCGGTAGCCGGTGGCGCGGATCGCGTCGAGCACCGCGGCGCGGGTGCGGTCGGTCACCTTGTCGGGTGCAGACAGCGCACGGCTGACCGTGGCGGTCGATACCTGCGCGGCGCGGGCCACATCGAGGATGGTCGCGCCTTTGGCTGCGGGTTTCCGGCGCGTCGGATCGGGCATGGTTCGTGCGATTCACCGCTTGACACAACTCTGTCTCGATGTGGAGTATGTAATCGTTTTCATGATCCGCAAAGAGGTTTGGCAGATCATGTAAACGATTACAGGTTTGGGGAGTGTTCGGTGACAGTTTGCACCATCGGCAGATCGCGGCGGTGCCGCGCATGAGGGCGGTCAGCCATGACTTCACCGGCGCCCGCGTCGTGGTGATCGGCGCCAGCCGGGCCGGTATCGGCGCGGCCATCGCGCGCGCCTTTGCCGATGCCGGGGCCGAGGTCGCGATCACAGGGGTGGAGGATGCCCCCGCCCCCGAAGACGCACGCTTCGCCTACACGCGGCTTGACGTCACCGACACCGATGCCGTCCGCGCCTATGCCGCCGGGCATGCCACGCTCGACGTGCTGGTGAACTGCGCCGCCATCACCCGCCGCGGCGAGGAGATGGCGCCGGAATTCTTCGCCCATGTCCTCGACGTGAACCTGACCGGCTCGCTCCGCTGCGCCGAGGCGCTGCATCCCGCGCTGAAGGCCGCGCGCGGCACTGTCATCAACATCGCGTCGATGTATGCGCGCTTCGGCAGCCCGCGGAACCCGGCCTATGGCGCGTCGAAGGCGGGGGTGGAGCAGCTGACCAAATCGCTGGCCATCGCCTGGGCGCCCGACGGCATCCGCGTCAACGCCATCGCGCCGGGCTTCGTCGTGACCGAGCAATCGGCCCGCGCGCGGCAGGACCCGACCTTTACGGCGCTCGTCGAAGCCCGCACGCCCGCCGGTCGCTGGGGCCTGCCCGCCGACATCGCGGGTGCGGCGCTGTTTCTCGCCTCCGACGCGTCGGCCTTCATGACCGGCACCTGCCTGCCGGTCGACGGGGGGTATTCGGTTGTCTGAGGGGGGCACATGACGGATTTCAGCACGCTCACCGCCGCCGTGATCGGCACCGGCTTCATCGGCACGGTCCATGTGCAGGCACTGCGCCGGTTGGGCGTGCAGGTGCGCGGCGTGCTCGGCTCCTCGGCCGAGCGCGGGGCCGCCCGCGCCGCCGAGATCGGGGTGGCCCGCGCCTACGCCTCGCTCGACGACCTGCTTGCCGATGACGCCGTCGATGTCGTCCACGTCACGTCGCCCAACCACGCCCATTACGAACAGGTGAAAGCGATCCTGAGCGCCGGAAAACACGTCATCTGCGAGAAGCCGCTGGCGATGACCAGCGCCGAGTCCGCCGAGATGGTCGACATCGCGCGCGCCTCCGGCAAGGTCGCGGCGGTCTGCTACAACATCCGCTTCTACCCCCTGAACCAGCAGGCGCACGGCATGGTCGCGGCGGGGGATCTGGGCGATATCCGGTTCATTACCGGCCACTACCACCAGGACTGGCTGGCCAAGCCCACCGACTGGAACTGGCGCCTGCAATCCGAGATCGGTGGCGCGCTCCGCTCCGTCGGCGACATCGGCACGCACTGGATCGACCTGACCAGCTTCATCACCGGGCTGAAGGTCGAGGCGGTGATGGCGGAACTGGCAAATTTCCTGCCCGAACGCCAAAGGCCCACGGGCCCGGTCGAGACGTTTTCTTCCGCCGCCGGCGCCACTGAAACCGTGACAGTCGACACCGACGACGCCGCGATGATCGTGCTGCGCTACGAGGGCGGGGCGCGCGGGGTGATGAGCACCAGCCAGATCAACACCGGCCGCAAGAACGCGCTGCACTGGGATGTGGCGGGGGCGAAAGCCAGCGCCGCCTGGGATAGCGAAACGCCCGACCACCTGTTCATCGGCCACCGCGACGCGCCGAACCAGGTGTTGATGCGCGACTTTACCCTGATGAACCCGACAGGCACGGCGGCCGCCACCCTGCCGCCCGGCCATGTCGAGGGCTTCGCCGACAGCTTCTTCAACTTTTTCAGAGCGGTCTACGCCGACGTTGATACGGGCGGGCGGCAGGAAAATGCCACTTGGGCGACGTTCGAGGATGGCCACTACGAGATGCAACTCTGCGACGCCGTCCTGCGCTCGGCGCGCGAGGGCCGCTGGGTGCGGCTGGACGAAGTGTAAGGGGAGGACGGACATGAAACTGGGACTGCTGACAGCCCCGTTCGAGGATACGCCCCTGGTGCAGGTCGCCGACTGGGCCGGCGCCAACGGATTTTCCGCCTTCGAAGTGGCGTGCTGGCCTGCGTCAGGCGGCGAGAGGAGGCGCTATGCCGGGACGTCCCACATCAATGTCGATGGACTGACGAGATCCGAAGGCGAGGCCATCACCGCCCAACTCGCGGATCGCGGTATCGAGATTTCCGGCCTCGGCTACTACCCCAACCCGCTCCACGCCGACGCCGCCCACCGCGAGGAGGTGCTGGGCCACCTGAAGAAGGTCATCACCGGCGCCGGAACCATGGGCGTGAAGGTCGTGAACACCTTCCTCGGCGGTGACCGCAGCCTGAACGTGGACGACAACTGGAAACGCGCGCAGCAGATCTTCGCGCCCATCGTCCAGCACGCCGCCGACAGCGGCGTGACGCTGTGCTTCGAGAACTGCCCGATGATCTTTTCCAACGACGAATGGCCGGGCGGCCACAACATCGCGTATAGCCCGAAGATCTGGCGTCGCATCTTCGAGGAATGGGGCGACGCGGTCGGCATGAACTTCGACCCGAGCCACCTGATCTGGCAGATGATCGACCAGACCCGCTTCATCAAGGAATTCGGCCCGCGCATGGCCCATGTCCACGCCAAGGACGTGATGATCGACCGCGACGGGCTCTACGAGAACGGCGTGATGTCGGTCGGCATGGGCTGGCAGATCCCCCGCCTCTGCGGGCTCGGCGACGTGGACTGGTCCGATTTCTTCTCCGGCCTCTACCGCGCGGGGTATGATGGCCCGGTGATCATCGAGCACGAGGACCGGCTTTTCGAAGGCACGGACGACAAGATCAAGCGCGGCTTCGCGCTGGCGCGCGACGTGCTTGCCCCGTTCATAAAGTGAAGAAGGGCGCGAACGCCCCGCAAGATCAACCTGTTGCAACCCATTTGGGAGGAAAGACAATGACCAGACTGATGACCGGCGCCGCGGCGCTGATGATGAGCGTGGCCTTGGCGCCCGCGGCCTTCGCGCAGGATGGCGGCTACACCATCGGCGTGTCGAACACCGTGCAGGGCAATGGCTGGCGCGAGGAAATGATCTGCGCCATGCGCGCCCAGGCGCTGGTGGAAGAGGACGTGACCGGCCTGATCGTCGCGCACCGCAACACCGACTCGGCGGGCCAGCTCGAGGATCTCAACAACCTGATCGAAGCCGGCGTCGACGCGATCGTGCTGAACCCGTCGAACCCCGACGCGCTGAATTCGGCGCTCGAGGCCGCGATGGAAGCGGGCATCGTCGTGGTGGCCGTCGATGCGGGCGTGACGGCGGAAGGCGCCTACATCCTGTCCAACAACCAGGAGGAATACGCCTATCTCGGCGCGCGCTGGCTGTTCGAGCAGATCGGCGGCGAGGGCGATGTGGTCTACATGCGCGGCATCGCCGGCGTCTCGGCCGACACCGACCGGCACAACGGCTTCACCCGCGCGCTGGAAGAGTACCCCGACGTCGAGGTGATCCACGAGGTCTTCACCGGCTGGCAACAGGACCAGGGCAAGCAGCAGATGTTCGACTTCCTCGCCACCGGCATTCCCTTCGACGGCGTCTGGACCTCCGGCATCGACAACGTGATCGTGGACGCCTTCGTTGAATCCGGGGCGCCACTGGTGCCGATCGTGGGCGCCGACAACGCCGGTTTCGTCGGCCAGTTGCAGGATGTCGAAGGCCTGCAGGGCGCGGCGGTCACCAACCCCGGCTCGGTTGGCGGCGCGGGCATCGCGCTGGCGGTCGACATCCTGAACGGCAATGCGCCCGACAGCACCACCGTGCTGGTCGACCCGGTCCTGTGGGAGAACACCACCGAGGAAGGCCGCGCCACCATCGCGGCGGCGCAGAACCCCGATCTCGACCCGGAATGGCCGGTCTCCACCCAGATCCCCGGCTGGACCGACTACACGCTGGAACAGATCATCGCCTGCGACGGCCCCGGCGACAGCTGATCCGACACCCAAGCCCGGTCCCCGGCAATGGGGGCCGGACCCCTTCGCGCGACAAGAAGAACGACATGACCGACACCCCCCTTCTGGACGCCAGCGGCGTCGCCAAAAGTTACGGCGCCGTGAAGGCCCTGACCGACGCGCGCCTGACCGTTGCGCGGGGCGAGGTCGTGGCGCTGATGGGCGCGAACGGGGCGGGAAAATCCACCTTCGTCAAGATCCTCACCGGCGCGATCAAGCCCGACGCCGGCCGCATCGTCATCGCCGGGCGCGAAGCACGCATGGGCTCGCCCGCGCAGGCACGGCGCAGCGGTCTGGTGCCGGTCTACCAGGAACCCTCGCTGATCCCCGACCTCGACGTGGGCGACAACCTGCGCCTCGGCGACACGCCGGTGCAACCGTTCCGGCAATGGGTGGAGGAGCTTGGCATCAAGGGTATCCGCCTGACCGACCTGATCGGCGACCTGCCGCTGGCGACCCTGCGCATCCTCGATCTGGCCCGCGCGCTGGCCTCCGAGCCCGACGTGCTGCTGCTGGACGAGATGACCGCGGCCTTGCCCACCGATCTGGTGGAAAACGTGCTGCGCGTGGTGCGCGAACGCGCAAACGCGGGCATGGGCGTGATCTACGTCTCGCACCGCTTCACCGAAATCTCGCACCTGTGCGACCGCGCCAGCGTCCTGCGCGACGGGCGCACCGTGGGCGATCTGAGGATCGAGGACGGCGTCGAGGAGCGCGCGGTGGAACTGATGCTGGGCGAGAAGATCAGCCTTGGTGGCCGCGACACCGCCGCCATCGCTGCCCGCAGCGGCACGCCGCGCCTGGCCGTCCGCTCGCTCGCCGCCGCGCCGAAGCTCTTGGACGTGTCCTTCGACCTCTACGCGGGCGAGGTGCTGGGCGTCGTGGCGCTGGAGGGTCAGGGCCAGGACGAGCTGTTCGACGTGCTGGCGGGTTTTCGCAAACCCACCGCCGGCACGCTGCAAATCGACGGCCGCCCGGCCCGCTTCACCCACCCGTCCGAGGCCATCGCGGCGGGCCTGACCTATGTGCCCGGCAACCGCTCCGAGGCGCTTCTGGCGCAGCGATCGGTGCGCGAGAACATCGCCCTGCCCTTCTCTGCCCGCCCCCGCAACTGGGGGCCGCTGAAATCGCGCGCCGAACGCGAGCGAGTCGATTACGCCATCGCGAAACTGCAGATCGACACCCGCGCGCAGGGCGAGGTGCAGCGGCTGTCGGGCGGCAACCAGCAGAAGGTCACCATCGGGCGCTGGCTCGCCACCGGCGTCGAGACGCTGCTGCTGTTCGACCCCACGCGGGGCATCGACGTGCGCACCAAGCGGCAGATCTACCCGCTGGTCCGCGAACTGGCCGAACAGGGCGCCGCTGTTCTTTTCTACACCTCGGAACTGGCCGAGGTGCCGCTGGCCTGCGACCGCGCCGTCGTGATCTTCAACGGCCGCGTGGTCGACGTGATCGACGCCGCCGGTGCCGACGAGCCGACGCTGCTGCGCGCCGCCTACGGCCTCACCGGGCGCGAGGGCGCTGCGTAATGGAAAGTTCAAGCAGCTTTTTGCATGGGCTCGTAGGTTCGGCGGCGCTGGATCATGGTCCAAAGAACGGTGGTTCGTCGACGCGCCAGTGCGATGAGCGCCTGCGTGTGGTGTTTTCCCTCGCGCCGCTTGCGGTCGTAGAAGGCCTTGGATGCGGGGTCCCTCAACTGGACTGCACAGAAGGCGCTTTGGAAGAGGACGCGCTTGAGGGCCTTGTCGCCTCCGTAGGTTCGGCGCCACCCAACCTTGCGCCCCGACTGTCGCATTACCGGGGCCAGGCCCGCGCTGGCGGCGAGGGCATCGGCGGAGTGGAAGCGCCGGATGTCGCCGACATGGGCGAGGAACTCTGCCGTGAGAACCACCCCCATCCCCGGCAGCGAACGGATGAGGGCGGCGTCAGGGTGGTCCGCAAGGAGAGTCTCGAGGTCGCGTTCGATCTGGGCAATCCTGCGTTTGGCGACCAGCGCCTCCGCGGCAAGTTCACGGACAAGCTCGGCGGTTGCGGCCTCGCCTGGAAGAGTGATGCGCTGCGCTTTTGCGGCATCGAGAGCGGTCGCGACGATCCGATCCGGTCGCGCCACGCGAGGCGTCTTTGCGAGATGAGATGCGAGTCGGGTGCGGCCCGCGCGCCGGATCTCACTCGGCGTGACATAGCGTGTAAGCAGCGCGAGCGGGCCGAGGTTCGTGAGATCCAGCGCCTGCTCCAGTCCGGGATGGATGCCTCCGAGAAGACCGCGCAGGCGATTCAGCCGCCGAGTCTGGTCGACAATCAGTTCCGTGCGACGACCGGCCTTGAGCCGCAGGGTGACCCGTGTGTCGTCGTCGGGGAGCACGGGACGCAGGTCGCGAGTGCGCACGAGCTCCGCGATGGTGCGGGCGTCGCGCGGGTCGGACTTGCGCTCACCGCCCGCGAAGCCCTGACCCGCGCGGTTGACCGCGATGCCGGGCGCATGAACGAGCGCGAAGCCTTCGGCCAGCAGCACCGCCTCCAGGAAGCGAGCGAAGGAGCCCACCACGTCGGTGCCGATGACCAGCTCACCCTCCAGGGCGCGCAGGTCCGCTACAAAGCCGTCAATCGAGGCCGGGTGGTTCTCGACCGCGCGGTCGAGAACCACCCGGCCTCCTTCATCGATCGCCGTCGCCCAATGGACCAGCTTGGCGACGTCAATCCCGACGCAAACCCTCATTGCAATATCCTCCCGCTTGCCCTTCCATGCATGCCTCGTCCCGCCTGCATCGCCTTACAAAGCCATCGTGGGCAGCGCGTAATCAGCGGTCGGTTCAAGGCGGCAACGAGGCCGGCCAAGCATCCTGAGCCATCAAGGGCAGCCAGCATGACAGCCATACCCCCGTTGCCTGCGCCACAGCAGCTTCACACCACCAATAGCGATGAACAAAGGGGTAAGGCGGCATGAGCGAGCTGATCCGCAAGAATGCCTGGGTGATCGGGCTGGCGGTGCTGCTTGTGCTGCTGCTGGGGCTGACCAAGCTGATCCAGCCGAATTTCGGCGCGCCGGGGCTCGAAAGCCTCGCGCGGTCCGCCCTGCCCTTCGCCTTCGCCACCGCCGCAATGGCCGTGGTCGTCATCGTCGGCGGCATCGATCTCAGCGTCGCTTCGATGATGGCCGTCTGCGCCGTCACGGCGGCGGTGCTGATGGAGCGGATGTCGGGCGTGCCCGCGATCTTCCTCGTGCTGTGCGTCGGGCTTGCCATGGGGCTGATCAACGGCGGGCTGATCGTGGTGACGCGCGTGCCCGACATCGTGGTGACACTGGCGATGTTGTTCGTCTGGGAAGGGGTGGCGCTGCTGATCCTGTCCTCGCCCGGCGGGACGGTCGAGGGCTGGTTGCGATACGCGACACGCGGCGCGCTGCTGGTCGACGGGCTGCCCAAGGCGTTGGTGATCATGACGGTCTGCATCGCGCTGGTCTGGCTGCCCATCCGCCGCTCCAAGCTGGGCCTGTCGATCTACGCCACCGGCTCGGACGCGCTGGCGGCTTTCCGATCCGGCGTCGCCGTCGACCGCACGAAGATCATCGCCTACGGCATCTGCGGGCTGTTCTCGGCCATGGGCGGCCTCAGCCTTGCCGCGCTGACCGGCATCGGGGAGCCGGTGCCCGGCCCTTACCTGATGGCGTCCGTCGCCGCCGTGGTGTTGGGCGGCGTGGTGCTGGGCGGTGGCAAGGGCGGGCTTCTGGGGCCGATCATCGCGGTGTTCATCCTGCGCATCATCCGCACCATCCTGACGCTGATGGCCGTCGATCCGAACGTCACCACCATCGTCGAGGGCGTCATCATGGTTGGCGTCGTGATGCTGGGCACCTTCCTGACCCTGAGAGGGAGGCGCGTATGAGCATGACCGACACCAAGCCCGACAGCGCGCTGCTCCGCTTCGGAAGGCTCCTGCGCGACAACCCGATCATCCCGCTGATCGCCTTCCTGCTGCTGCTGGTCGCCGCGCTCGAGGTGATGCGCCCCGGCATCGTCATGCCCATCCGCGTCGGCCGCGACGGGCTGATCTCCACCTTCTGGCTCGGCAACCTGGTCAAGTTCGCCATTCCGCTGGCGATGCTCGCCGCCTGCCAGGTGCTGACGATGCTCACCGCCGGCATCGACCTGTCCGTCGGCGTCGTCGCCACCGTCTCGGCCTTCGTCTGCGCCACACTCTCCTCCACGCTGGGGGTGCCGCAGGCGGTGATGGCGGCACTGGCCTGCGGCGTGGTCGTTGGGCTGGTCAACGGCTTCGGCGTCGGCATCGTGCGGGTGCATCCGCTGATCATGACGCTGGGCACCGGTCTCATCGCCACCGGCTGCCTGCAGGTCTACCAGCGTTTCACCATCAACACCGGCACGCAGATCCCCGGTTTCCTCGAATGGCTCGGAACCGGGCGCACGCTGGGCATGCCCAACGGGCTCTACCTGTTCGTGCCCTTCGCCGTCTTCATCATCTGGATGATGCGCGCCACCGGCTTCGGGCGGCTGCTGTTCGCGCTGGGGTCGAACGAGACCGCGACGAAGCTGTCGGGGGTGAAATCCTGGCAGGTGCTGATGGCGCTCTACACGCTGTCGGGGGTGATCGCGGCGCTGGCGGGGCTTCTCTATCTCGGCATGATCCGGGCGCCGTCGCTGAACCTGGCCAATCCGCTGATGCTGCCCTCGGTCGCCGCGGCCGTCATCGGCGGCTCGTCGATCTTCGGCGGGCGCGGCAGCTTCGCGGGCGCCATCGTCGGCGCGCTGATCCTGCGCGTGCTCGACACCATGCTGACGCTGCTGCAGATGCCCGAAGGTGCGCGCACGGCGTTCTTCGGGCTGATCATCCTGGCGGTGACGGCGCTCTACGTCAGGATCACCGGCACAAGATAGGGAGACGCGACATGGCAAGGTTCCGCATCGTCGGCATCAGCTTCGATCACATGCACATGGGCGACCTGCTCAGGCTGGTCCACGACCACCCCGAGGCCGAGATCGCAGGGCTCTACGACACCGACATGGCCAGGATGCAGGCGGTGGCAGCGCCGTTCGGCGTGCCGGAGGACTGTTTCTTCACCGATTTCGACGCCTGCATGGCGGCGGGGCCCTACGACATGGCGATCCTGTGCGCCGCGACAGCGGACCATGCCACCTGGACCGAGCGCCTTGCCCCGCACGGCGTCCATGTCTTCGTCGAAAAGCCCTTCGCCGCCTCCGTCACTGAGGCGCGCCGGATGATCGCGGCGATGGCGGGCACCGGCAAACAGTTGGCGATCAACTGGCCGCTGCGCTGGGTCGAAAGCCATGTCACCGCGAAGCGGCTGATCGACGAGGGGATGATCGGGGAGCTGCGCGAGGTCCATTTCCACGATGGCAACCGTGGCCCGCTCTACCACCTCGCCGACAAGGTCGAGGTCTCACCCGAGGAGGTGGAGCGCCAGAAGCCCGACAGCTGGTGGTACAAGCGCGCGGCGGGCGGCGGCTCGCTGCTCGACTACATGGGCTACGGCGCGACGCTCGGCACCTGGTTCATGAATGGCGAGGCACCGCTGGAGGTCACCTGCACCGTGGACGAAACCCCCGGCATCGAGGTCGACCAGCACGCCATCGCGGTCTGCCGCTACGCCCGTGGCCTGAGCAAGATGGAAACCCGCTGGGGAACCTTCACCGACCCCTGGACGCACCAGCCGCAACCGACCTGCGGCTTCACCTTCGTCGGCAGCGACGGCACGCTCGCTTCGCCCGACTATGCGAAGGCGGTGACGGTGCAGACCCGCGCCCGCCCCGAGCGGCACGAGATCGCGGTGGACCCGCTGCCGGAGGGTGAAGACAACGCCATCGCCTATGTGCTGGGCTGCATCGCGCGCGGCGAGCCCGTGGGCGGCCCGCTTGACCCGGCGCTGTGCCTGACCGCGCAGCGCATCGTCGACACAGCCATGCTGTCGGCGGCGCAGAAACGCACGCTGGAGCTGATCCCATGAGCGCCGAGACGGAGACCGACACCTACGCGCTGAAATCCGCCGCGCTCCCCGAGATCGCCGCGCCGGACCTGCCCTACCGCCCGCCCATGCCCCGCGACTACCGCCCGCGCATCGGCATGATCGGCACCGGCGGCATCTCCGCCAGCCATCTCGACGCCTACCGCACCGCCGGCTGGGAGGTCGCGGCGCTGTGGAACCGCACCCGCTCCAAGGCCGAGGCGAAGGCGGCGGAGTTCTGCCCCGGCGCCCGGATCGAGGATGACTGGCAGGCGATGCTGACCGACAGCGAGATCGACGTGGTCGACATCACGCTTCACCCCGAGCACCGTGCGCCGATCATCGAAGCCGCGCTGAAGGCGGGCAAGCATGTGCTTAGCCAGAAACCCTTCGTCACCGATCTGGATGTCGGCGAGGATCTGGTGAAGCTGGCCGAGGATCGCGGCGCAAAACTTGCCGTGAACCACAACGGCCGCTGGGCGCCGCACAAGGCCTGGATGCGCGAGGCGGTGCGCGCGGGGCTGCTGGGCGAGGTGATCTCGGCCCATGTCAGGGTCCACTGGAACCACGGCTGGACCGCCGGCACCCCCTTCGACGCCATCGACGACCTGATCCTCTACGATTTCGGCGTGCACTGGTTCGACTTCATCGCCTCGGTCACCGGCGACCGGGCGGAGTCGGTCTACGCCACCTCGGCCCACGCGCGCGGGCAGGCCAACAAGGTGACGCTGCTGGCGCAGGCGCTGGTGCGGCTCGACGGCGGGCAGGCGAGCCTCGTCTTCGACGGCGGGGTCTCGTACGGGCCGAAGGACACGAGTTTCGTGGGCGGCACGGCGGGCAGCCTGACCTCGGACGGGCCGGACCTGGGCGCACAGCAGGTCACGCTGACAACGCCCGAGGGCGTCGCGCGGCCCGTGCTCGAGGGGCAGTGGTTCAACGACGGCTTCCGTGGCACCATGGGGGAACTCCTCTGCGCCATCGAGGAGGGGCGCGAGCCGTCGAACGGCGCGCGCGAGAACCTCGCGAGCCTCGCGCTGGCCTTCGCCGCGGTGCGCTCGCGCATCACCGGGCGCGAGGTGGCGGTGGGGGCTGCACGCAGGCTGGAGAGCTGAGGCGCCGGAAACCTTGAGGTTTCCGGACCGGAAATCTGTAGATTTCCGGCTGCCCTCACGTCGTCTCGGTCACCTTCTTCAGATGCCGCGGCACGTCGGGGTCCAACCCGCGTGCCACCGCCAGCCCCTCGATCATCGCGTAGAAGCTGACGATCAGCGCCAGCGGGTCGCACAGCGGGTGGCCGGTCCGCACCACCGGCAGCGCCTGGGCCACCGCAACGCGCGGCGTGGTGGCGAAGACCGCCGCGCCCTTTCCCGCCAGCGCGTCCGCCACCTCGGCCAGCGACCCCTCGGCCGCATCGGCGGCGGCGAAGGCCAGCACCGGAAAGCCGCGCTCGATGATCGAGACCGGGCCGTGCAGCACCTCGGCCGAGGAATAGCTCTCGGCGTGGATCTGGCACACTTCCTTGAACTTCAGCGCCGCCTCGTTGGAGATCGCCCAGGACGGCCCGCGCCCCAGCGTGTAGATGGAGCCTGCGCGCAGCGCCGTGGCGAGCGGCGACCAGTCCACCTGCCGCGCCGCGTCAAGCGCCTCGGGCAGCGCCCGGATCGCGGCCAGCAACTCCGCGTCGCCCTTCACCTTCGCCAGCAGCCACAGCCCCGCCAGCGCCGAGGTGACGAAGGTCTTGGTCGCCGCGACCGAGCGTTCGGGCCCGGCGCAGATGTCGATGACCTGCTCGGCCTCCGCCGCCAGCCGCGAGTCTGCGTCGTTGGTCAGCGCCACGGTCAGCGCGCCGCCGGCGCGGGCCGAGCGCGTCATCTCCACGATGTCGGGGCTCTGTCCCGATTGCGAGACCGACAGGCACAGCGCGCCCTGCACACGCAGCTGCGCGCCGTAGATCGACGCGACCGACGGCCCGACCGAGGCGACAGGCAGGCCCAGCAGCAGTTCGGAGACGTATTTCAGATAGGTGCAGGCATGGTCGGACGAGCCGCGCGCGACGGTGACGATCAGCGCCGGATCGGCGGCGCGCATGGCGGCGGCGGCGCGGTCGATCGCGCCTTGCCCCTGATCCAGCAGCCGCGCCACGGCCTGCGGGATTTCTTCGATTTCGCGGCGCATCTGGGTGTCGGTCATGGAGCGGTCTCCTTCGGCGGCACGCTGCCCCGGCGCGGGCCGAATGTCCACCGCTTGCACCCCGGCGCGGGGGCCGTCATCGTGGGGAAAACGCTGGAAGGATCGGATGATGCGCGTACTGGTGGTGGGCTTGGGCAACATGGGGGTGAGCCACGCGCTTGCCCATCACGCGGCACCGGGATCGACGATCGTGGGGCTGGTCAACCGCTCGCCCCGCACCCTCCCCGAGACGCTGGCAGTCTATCCGCTGTTCGACAGTTTCGAGGCCGGACTGACCACGAAGCCCGACCTCGTGGTGATCGCCACCTATGCCGACAGCCACGCGGCGCTGGCCATCGCCGCGATAGAGGCGGGTGCCCATGTCTTCGTGGAGAAACCCCTTGCCACCACGGTCGAGGATGCCGCGCGCGTGGTGGAGGCCGCCACGCGCCTGAACCGCAAGCTCGTGGTCGGCTACATCCTGCGCCACCACCCCAGCTGGCAGCGCCTGATCACGGAAGCGCGCGCCCTGGGTGGGCCCTACGTCTTTCGCATGAACCTCAACCAGCAGTCGCAGGGCCGGGAGTGGGAGACGCACAAGGCGCTGATGGCCACGACCTCGCCGCTGGTCGATTGCGGCGTGCACTACGTCGACGTCATGTGCCAGGTGACCGATGCCCCGCCGCTGCGCGTGCAGGGCATCGGGCTGCGCCTGTCGGGCGAGATCGCACCCGACATGTACAACTACGGCCAGCTGCAGGTGGTCTTCGCCGACGGCTCGGTCGGCTGGTACGAGGCGGGCTGGGGGCCGATGATGTCGGAGACGGCGTTCTTCGTGAAGGACATCGTCACCCCCCGCGGCTCGGTCTCGATCACCGACGCCGACAAGGGGGTAAGCGCGGATATCGACGGGCATACGAAGGTCGGCGGCATCCTGCTGCACAGGCCCGACGGCGACCGGATGATCGCCCTGCCCGACGAGCCGGGGCATCAGGCGCTGTGCGACCGCGAACAGGCCTATGTGCTGAAGGCGATCGCCGAGGATATCGACCTGACGCGCCACATGGAGGACGCGGTGCGCTCCCTCGCGATCTGTTTGGCAGCGGACGAGAGCATCAGGACGGGCCAGCCGGTCATGCTCTGACGCTCAGGCCGCCAGCTGATCGACGCTCACCGACAGGCTCACGTTCAGGCCGTCCGCGGACCAGTCGTAGCTGATCGAGCCGCCGAACTGCTCCTGCATGGTGGTGCGGATCAGCTTGCTGCCATAGCCATCCCCGTCCGGGGGCCGGGTGACGGGCGGGCCGCCATGCTCGTTCCAGACGATGCAGATCGCGTCGTCCTTCTGGGTGCCGGCGATGTCGAGAATGCCCGCTTCGGTCGAAAGGGCGCCGTATTTCAGCGAGTTGGTGGCCAGCTCATGCACCACCAGCGCCAGGCCCGTTGCCGACGCCTCCCCGATGCCGACGCGCGGCACGGCCACCCGGATGCGACCCGCAAAGGCGCCATCCTCGTCATAAGGCGCCAGCAACACCGTGAAGAGATCGCCCAGCAGGGCGGCCTTGCCCTGCGTTCCCGGCAAGGGGCGCACGAGGTCATGGGCGCGCCCCAGCGAGATGAGGCGCTGCATCAACTGCCGCGTCATGTCCTCGGTCGAGCTTGACGAGCGCGAGGTGATCTTGGTGAGAGCGGCCGCGATCGCCAGAAGATTCTTGACCCGGTGGCTCATCTCGCCCGCCAGCAGTTCGTTGCCTTCCTCGGCCTGCTTTCGGCCGCTGATGTCGAGGAATATGCCCGTCATCGTCCGAGCGTCGATGCCGATCTCGCCACCGTTGCCGCGCGCCGAGATCCAGCGCACCTCCTTGCCGATCATCGTGCGAAAATCGATCTCGTAGGCGCCGTCGACCGATGTGGTGGCCGAAAAGGCTTCCCTCACCCGGTCGCGGTCGGCGGGATGGATCTTTTCCGACAGCCGCTCGAAGGTAAGGTCGGGCGCCGCCGGCACGTTCCACAGCGTGTGGCCCTGCGGGTCCATCGCGATGCGGTTGGTGTCGATGTTCCACGACCACAACGCCACCCCCGCCGCGTCGACCGCCGCGCGAAGCTGGGCATGACCCCATTCCGGGGCGTTGAAGGATCTGGCAGGCATCATGGCTCCTTGTGTGAGCACGTCTGCCCGACCGGCGCAGTCTGCACGGAAAACGGCCCGAAGAACATAGATACCGGCGGAAGGCCCGCCGGGACGGGAAAGGCGGCCCGAGATTACCCGGGCCGCCTTGTTCGATTGATCCGCGCCCGAAGCCGGAACCTCAAGCGCCCGTCCCGACCCGAGTCAGAACATGTCGTTGTGCATGACCTTGGCCCATGCCGCGACGAAGTCGTGCACGAACTTTTCGCCCGCGTCGTCCTGGGCGTAGACCTCGGCATAGGCGCGCAGGATGGAGTTCGAGCCGAACACCAGGTCCACGCGCGTCGCCGTCCACTTCGCCTCGCCGCTTTTGCGGTCGACGATGTCGTAGAGGTTCGACCCCGTCGGCACCCAGCGGTACGACATGTCGGTGAGGTTGACGAAGAAGTCGGTCGTAAGTGCGCCCTCGCGGTCGGTGAAGACGCCGTGCCTGGCGCCACCGTGATTGGCGCCCATCGCGCGCATGCCGCCCACCAGAACCGTCATCTCCGGTCCGGTCAGGCCCAGAAGCTGCGTGCGATCGAGCATCAGCTCCTCGGCGCCGACGACGTAATCGGCCTTGAGCCAGTTTCGATAGCCATCGGCCAGCGGCTCCAGCACCGAGAAGCTCTCGGCATCCGTCATCGCGTCCGTCGCGTCGCCGCGACCCGGCTGGAACGGCACGGTGACGTCGAAGCCGGCGGCCTTTGCGGCCTGCTCAACACCCACGTTGCCCGCCAGCACGATGACGTCGGCAACCGATACGCCGGTTTCCGCCGCGATCGGGTCCAGCACCGACAGTACGCGCGCCAGGCGCTCGGGCTCGTTGCCGGCCCAGTCCTTCTGCGGGGCAAGCCGGATGCGCGCGCCGTTGGCACCGCCGCGCAGGTCCGACTGGCGGAAGGTCCGCGCCGAATCCCAGGCGGTGGCGACCATGTCGGCGACCGACAGGCCCGATGCCGCGATCCGCGCCTTCACGGCCTCCACATCGTAGCCGGTGGTGCCTGCGGGCACCGGATCTTGCCAGATCAGGTCTTCCTGCGGGGCGTCGGGGCCGATGTAGCGGCTGCGCGGGCCGAGGTCGCGGTGGGTCAGCTTGAACCAGGCGCGGGCGAAGCAGTCGTCGAAATAGGCCGGGTCGGCCATGAATTTCTCGCAGATCGCGCGGTAGGCGGGGTCCACCTTCATCGCCATGTCGGCGTCGGTCATCATCGGCATCACGCGCTTTGTCGGGTCGGTCGCATCGACCGGCATGTCCTCCTCACGGATGTCGACCGGCTGCCATTGCTGCGCGCCGGCGGGTGAGCGGGTCAGTTCCCACTCGTAGCCGAACAGGAGCTTGAAATACCCCATGTCCCACTTGGTCGGATGGGTCGTCCAGGCGCCTTCGATGCCCGAGGTGATGGCGTTGGTGGCCTGCCCGCCGAGGTTGGGGTTGATCCAGCCGAGGCCCTGGTTCTCGACATCGGCGGCCTCGGGCTCGGCGCCCAGCGTGGTCGCGTCGCCGTTGCCATGCGCCTTGCCGACGGTGTGACCGCCTGCCGTCAGGGCCGCGGTTTCCTCGTCGTTCATCGCCATGCGGGCGAAGGTCTCGCGCACCTGACCGGCGGTGGCCAGCGGGTCGGGCATGCCGTTCACGCCTTCGGGGTTGACGTAGATCAGGCCCATCTGCACGGCGGCGAGCGGGTTCTCCATCGTGTCGGGCTTGCCCACGTCGGCATAGCGCGTGTCGGACGGGGCCAGCCATTCACGCTCGGCGCCCCAGTAGGTGTCCTTTTCCGGGTGCCAGATGTCTTCGCGACCGAAGGAGAAGCCGAAGGTCTTCAGCCCCATGGACTCGTAGGCCAGGGTGCCCGCCAGCAGGATCAGGTCGGCCCAGGAGATCTTGTTGCCGTACTTCTTCTTTACCGGCCACAGGATGCGGCGCGCCTTGTCGAGGTTGCCGTTGTCCGGCCAGCTGTTGAGCGGTGCGAAGCGGATGTTGCCCGCACCACCGCCGCCACGCCCGTCGGCCAGTCGGTAGGACCCGGCCGAGTGCCACGCGAGGCGGATCATCAGCCCGCCGTAATGGCCCCAATCCGCCGGCCACCAGTCCTGGCTTTCGGTCAGCAGCGCCGTCACGTCGGCCTTCAGCGCCTCGAAATCCAGATCCTTCACCGCCTCGCGGTAATCGAAGCCCTTGAGCGGCGTCACCTTGGTGTCGTGCTGGTGCAGGATGTCGAGGTTCAGCGCCTTCGGCCACCAATCCATCACGTCGCTTTCGGTCGTGGTGATCGCCCCGTGCATGACCGGGCATTTGCCCATGCTCTTGTCGTCGCCGTCCATCATCGTCAGTCTCCTGTGCAATCAATTGTCCGGGTGCGGTCCCGCGGGATGGCAAATCGCCGAATCCCCCCCTGTCTGGAATGGTTCTAGCAAATGCGCGTCATCAGGATAAGTTGTATTTTCTGATTATCGTGATAACTTTCACTTATGACCAACCTGACCCTCAAGCAGCTTCGGTATGTCGCGGCGCTGGCCCGCCACGGCCACTTCGGCCAGGCGGCCGAGGCCTGTTCCGTCACCCAGCCGGCCTTGTCCATGCAGATCAAGGAGTTGGAGGAAGGTCTGGGCGGGCGGCTGTTCGAACGCGGCGCGCGGCAGGTGCGGCTGACGGGCCTGGGCGAGGAGATCGCGGCGCGCGCCCGCGACATCCTGCGTGCCGTGGAGGAGCTGGAGGAGGTCGCGCGCACCCGCCGCGACGGGCCGGGCGGGCGGCTGCGGCTGGGCGTGATCCCGACCATCGCCCCCTACCTTCTGCCGCGCCTGATCCGCGACCTCGCGGCGCGCTACCCCGGCGCCGACCTGCAGGTGCGCGAAACCCAGACCGACCGGCTGATCGGCGAGTTGATCGAGGGGCGGCTCGACACGGCGCTGGTGGCGCTGCCGATCTCGGAGCCGTCGCTGGAGGAGGTGGCGCTGTTCTCCGAAGGCTTCGTACTGGTGCGCCCCGAGGCCGACGCCGGGCGCCCCGTGCCCACGCCCACCGCGCTGCCCGACATGCAGTTGCTGCTGCTGGAGGAGGGGCATTGCTTTCGCGATCAGGCGCTGGAGGTCTGCGGCTTGCGCGGCGGCGCGCGGCGGGCGGGGTTCGACGGCTCGTCGCTGGCGACGTTGGTGCAGTTGGTGGGCGCGGGCATCGGCGTCACGCTGATCCCCGAGATGGCCATTGCGGTGGAAACCCGCGGCGCCGAGGTGACGGTGCAACGCTTCGCCGCCGGACGGCCCGCGCGCACCGTCGGCATGATCTGGCGCCGCACCAGCCCGCTGGCGGCCGAACTGCGCGAGGTGGCCGAGGTGGTGCGCCAATCGGCCGAGGCGATGTACGACGCCGCGCGCTCAGGCTGAGCGGGCGAATTCCACAATCTCGGCCACGAGCACGTCCAGCGTGTCGATGCCCTGCGCGCCGGGCGCGAGCGCGTCGGGGATCAGCGAGAACTCGGTGCAGGCGATAAGCTGCACCCGCGCGCCCTTGGCCAGAAGCGACCGGGATGCGGCGTGAACCGCCGCGCGCGCCTCCGCGTTCGGGCCGTGCGCCTTGATCGACCGGATCGCCGCCAGCAGCGCGGCGCCGTCCTCGGGGTGGACCACGCGCAGCCCCACGTCCGCCAGCGCCCGGTCGAACAGCGCCACCTGTGCCACGGCGGGCGAGGCGAGCAGGCCCACGGCGGCCCCCTGCCCCGCCGCGTCCCGCGCCGCGCGGGCCGAGGCTGCGACCATGTCGAGAAACGGGACCGACACCGCGCCCCGGATCGCGTCCGCGTAGTGGTGCGCGGTGTTGCACGGCATCGCGAGGGCCTCGGCCCCCGCCGCCTCCAGCCGCCGCGCCATGGCAGCCAGCACCGGCGCGGGGTCCGGCCCCGTGCCCTCGATCAGATGCGCGATGCGCGACGGCACCTGGCAGTTCTGGTCCACGATCAGCGGCACATGGTCGGCATCGTCGCGCGCGGGCACGGCTGCGATGATCTTCTGCATCAGCAGCACCGTCGCCTCCGGCCCCATGCCGCCCAGAATGCCGACCGTTCTCATCCCCGCGCCAGCGCGCCCTTGTAGGCGAAAAGCCCGACGGAGCCGCCGGTGTGCAGGAACACGACACGCTCGCCCTTCTTGAACCGCCCCTTGCGGCACCAGTCGATCAGCCCCGCCGCGCCCTTGCCGGAATAGACCGGGTCGAGCAGGATGCCTTCCAGCTCCGCGAACATCCGGATCGCCTCCAGCGTGTCCTCGCGCGGCAGGCCGTAGCCCGCGCCGACGTAGCTGGTGTCGGCGACCACGTCCTCGCGTTTCACGACACCCGGGCAGCCCAGTTTCTCCGCCGTGCGACAGGCGAGGTCATGGACCATCTGTTCCTGCCTTTCCTGCGGCGCGCGGGTGCCGATGCCCAGAACCGGGATGCCGGCGTTCAGCGCGCACAGGCCCGCCACCAGCCCGGCCTGCGTGCCCGACGAGCCGGTCGCATGCACCAGCCGGTCGATCACCAGCCCGCGCTCGTTCACCTGCCCGAGCAGTTCCAGCGCGCAGTTGACGTAGCCCAGCGCCCCGGTCGGGTTCGACCCGCCGCCGGGGATGACGTAGACGGTCTGCCCCCGGCCCCGCGCGGCTTCAGCCGCAGCCTCCATAGCGGCGGGCATGTCGGTGCCGCCGGGATGCAGCTCGGTCGTGGCGCCGTGCAGGTGGTCGAGGAGCACGTTGCCGTTCTCGGTATAGTCGGGGTCCTGGTAGCCGGTACGATCCTCCAGCAGGATATGGCAGGCCATGCCCATCTTCGCGGCGAAAGCGGCGGTCTGGCGGGCGTGGTTCGACTGCGTCGCGCCTTGCGTCATCACCATGTCGGCGCCCTGCGCGATGGCCTCGGCCATCAGGAATTCGAGTTTGCGGGTCTTGTTGCCACCCGAGGACATGCCGGTGCAATCGTCGCGCTTGATCCAGATCTCGGGGCCGCCCAGCGCGTCCGAGAGGCGGTCCAGCCGCTCCAGCGGTGTGGGCAGATGCGCAAGGTGGACGCGCGGAAAGCGGGCGAGATGCATGGTGTCAGGCTCCTGTCGGATGGGTCGGTGGAACAGTTGCATTTTTTGTCGGCAATTGACAATCGGCGGCGCTACCGCATCCAGACCCGCGCATAGGGCGGCAGGGGGATCTTTCCGTTGCCGTCGCCCACCGGCGCACCCGACAGCACATCGACCAGATCCGTTACGCCCTGCGCCAGCGCCCAATCCCTGGGCAGCACCTGCCAGTCCTCGGAAAAGTTGAACACGCAGACCAGCGCGCCGGTCGGCGCGCGCCGGGCGAAGGCGAAGAGCGCGCGGTTGCCGGTCTCGAGGATCTCGGTCGCGTTGCGCCCGTGCAGCTCGCGGGTGTCGCGCCGCCGCGCCAGGATCGCGGTGATCCCGGCGTAGAGCCGACCGGGCAGCGAGGCGGGATCGCCCAGCGCCTCCTCGGCCCGGTCCCAATCCATCACCGGGCGGTGCAGCCAGCGGCTGTCATGGGCGTGCGGCGGGAAACCGACATAGCCGTAGTCGTTCAGCATCCCCAGCTCGTCGCCCATGTAGATCAGCGGGATGCCCCCGAAACTGGCAATCAGCGCATGGCCCATCAACACCCGGTCGATGGCGCGGTCGAGCGCGACCGGATCGCCCGTTTCCAGCGCCCGCTCCACCCCGGCAAGCGAGGCGCAGGTGCCGCTGATGCGTTTGTCGCCGGTGTCGGGGTCATGCTGGAACAGCGCGCCCTTCGAGAAGCTGCCGGGAAAGATGCCCTCGTAGAAATCGGACAGGAAGGCCCGGTGCAGCCGCCCGTCGAGCCCCACGGCACCCGCATCCTCGTCGGTCACGGCCCAGCCGATATCGTCGTGGCAGCGCAGGTAATTGGCATAGGTCGCGTTGTTCAGGACCGGCGGAAAATGCGTGCCCATCACATGGGTCATCAGCCCGGTGTCGCGCGACGCCAGCGCCGACCAGATCTGCACCATCAAGGAATTGTGGTAGGCAAGGTTGCCTTCCTTCCCGTCATGCTCGCCGCGCCCGAGATAGGGGAGCATTTCCGCCGGGCCCACGATCGCCTCCTCCAGGTGGATGACCGCGGGCGCCACGATCCGCGTCACCGCGCGCAGCGCCTGCAGGATCATGTGGCATTCCGGCTCCGACTGGCAGCGGGTGCCGATCCGTTTCCACAGGAACGCCACCGCATCCAGCCGCAGCACCTCCACCCCCTTGTTGGCGAGAAACAGCATGATCTCGGCCATCTCGAGGAAGACCTGCGGATTGGCCCAGTTCAGATCCCACTGGTGCTCGTTGAACGAGGTCCAGACCCAGCGGCCGATGTCGTCGTAGAAGGTGAAATTGCCCGGCGCATGGGCCGGAAACACCTCGTGCGCGGTCTGCTCGTAGGCCCGCGGCAGCGTGTCGTCGGGAAAGGTGAGGTAGTAGTCGAGATAGGCCGGATCGCCCGCGCGGGCCTTTTGAGCCCAGGCATGTTCCTTGGCGGTGTGGTTCAGCACCATGTCGATGCACACGCTCATGCCGCGCGCGCGGGCGGCGGCGACGGTCTCCTCGAAATCGGCCATCGTGCCGAGGTCGGGGTTGATGGCGCGGTAATCGGCAACCGAATAGCCGCCGTCGTTGTCGCCCTCGCGCGGCTGCAGGCAGGGCATGAAATGGATGTAGGTCACGCCCATCGCGGCAAGGTAGTCGAGCCGCGCGCGCACGCCCTGCAGGTCGCCGGCGAACCGGTCGATGTAGAACACATAGCCCACCATGCCGGGGCGCTGGAACCAGTCGGGTTCCAGGTCGCGCATCAGATCCAGCCGCTTCAGCGCTGCCGGCCTCTCCGCCCAGGCGCCGCGCATCGCCCGCTCCAGATCGGCGCGGAATTGCGCGTAATCGGGATGCGCGCCGTAGAGCTGCGCCAGCATCGGCCACAGGTCATCGCGGCTGCGCGCGACGCGCAGGTCGAACAGGTCGTCGTCGGAGACGGTGGCGGATTCGGCATGGGGGGTCATGACCGCCACAAAAATCGCGCCTTGCCGCCCGATGCAAGCCTTGACGCCAGGGGCGCGGAAGTCGACACAAGAGGTGTTGCAGGTTCCAAAGCGCTTTAGATATAGGGGTCGCGACCGATCTGGCGCCGACCCGTACCCTAGTTGAGGCAGTAGCATGACCTATCACGACGCTCGCACCGCGACGGGCCTGCAGGATGCGATCCTGAGCCACCTGACCTACACGATCGGCAAGGATACCGCCCACGCGACGGTGCATGACTGGCGCATGGCGCTGTCGTTTGCCGTGCGCGACCGGATCGTGGACAGCTGGTTTTCCTCCACCCGCTCCGCCTACGAGGCCGGGGCGAAACGGGTCTATTACCTGTCGATGGAATTCCTGATCGGGCGGCTTCTGGGCGACGCGCTGGTGAACCTGCGCCTCGACACCGAGGCGAAGGCGGCGATCGAGGGGCTGGATCTGAATTACGACGCCGTGCTGCACGACGAACCCGACGCGGCGCTGGGAAACGGCGGCCTCGGGCGGCTGGCGGCCTGTTTCCTCGAATCGCTCTCGACGCTGGCCTGCCCGGCGATGGGCTACGGCATCCGCTACGAACACGGGCTGTTCCGCCAGAGCTTTGCCGACGGACGGCAGATCGAACGCCCCGAAACCTGGCTGCAGCAGCGCCACGTCTGGGAGTTCGAGCGGCCCGAAGCGGTTTACCCGGTGGGGTTCGGCGGCCAGGTCACCGAAGACGGCGACCGCGCGGTCTGGTCGCCCGCCGAGGCGGTGCTGGCCGAAGCCTATGACACCCCCGTCGTCGGCTGGCAGGCGCACTGGACCAACACGCTGCGCCTGTGGGGCGCGCGCGCCGTCGACCCGCTGGACCTGCAGCGCTTCAACCACGGCGACTATGTCGGCGCCGCCGCGCCCGAGATGCTGGCCCGCTCGATCAGCCGGGTGCTCTACCCCGACGACACCACCTCCGCCGGCAAGGAACTGCGGCTGAAGCAGGAATATTTCTTCACCGCCGCGAGCCTGCACGACATCCTGCGCCGCTTCGACAGCGAGCATGACGATATCCGCCTGCTGCCCGAAAAGGTCGCGATCCAGCTCAACGACACGCATCCCGCCATCGCGGGGCCGGAACTGGTGCGCATCTTGCACGACGAGCGCGGCCTGCCCTTCGACGAGGCGATGGATCTGGCGCGCCGCACGCTGAACTACACCAACCACACGCTGCTGCCCGAGGCGCTGGAGAAATGGTCGACGGACCTGATGGCGCGTCTGTTGCCGCGCCACATGATGCTGATCGACCGCATCGACGCCGACCATGCCGCGCGCTTTCCCGCGCGCAACAGCCACGCCGTCGCCGATGGCGAGGTCAACATGGGCACGCTGAGCTTCATCATGGCCAACCGCGTCAACGGCGTCTCGGCGCTGCACACCGACCTGATGAAACAGACCGTCTTTGCCGATCTGCACGCGCTCCACCCCGAGCGGATCGTGAACCAGACCAATGGCGTGACGCCCCGGCGCTGGCTCCACGCCTGCAACCCGCGACTGGCCGGGATCATCACCGACGCCATCGGCGAGGGCTGGATCGGCGATCTGGATCAGCTGTCCGGGCTGGAGCCGCATCTGGGCGACGCCGGCTTCCAGGACCGCATCCGCGACGCCAAGCGCGGCAACAAGGCCGAACTGTCGAACTGGATCAAGGGCGCCCATGGCCTGAGCCTAGACCCCGACGCGATGTTCGACGTTCAGATCAAGCGCATCCACGAATACAAGCGCCAGCACCTCAACATCCTGGAGGCGGTGGCGCTGTGGCAGGCGATCCGCGCCAACCCGGACGCGAACTGGACGCCGCGGGTCAAGATCTTCGGCGGCAAGGCCGCGCCGGGATATGTCTTCGCGAAAAAGATCATCCGGCTGATCAACGACGTCGCCGCCGTGCTGAACGCCGACCCAGTGACGAGCCCGTTCCTCAAGGTCATCTTCCTGCCCAACTACAACGTGACGCTGGCCGAGCGGCTGATCCCGGCCTCGGACCTGTCCGAGCAGATCTCGACCGCAGGCAAGGAGGCGTCGGGCACCGGCAACATGAAATTCGCGCTGAACGGCGCGCTGACCGTCGGCACGCTCGACGGCGCCAACGTGGAGATCCGCGACCATGTGGGGGCGGAGAACTTCTTTCTCTTCGGCATGACCGCACCCGAGGTGGTCGCCCGGCGCGAGATACACGACCACGCGCAGCAGGCCATCGACGCCGACCCGCGGCTGGCCGCGGCGCTCGACGCGATCCAGCAGGGCGCGTTCTCCACCGATGATCCGGGGCGCTACCACGACATCACCGGCAACCTGCGCGGGCCCGACTACTTCCTCGTGTGTTCCGATTTCAGCGACTACTGGCGCGCCCAGCGCGATGTCGATGCCGCCTACCTCGACACCGGCCACTGGACGCGGATGGCGGCGCTGAACACGGCCCGCTCGGGCTGGTTCTCGTCGGACCGCACGATCCGCGGCTACATGGCCGATGTCTGGGGGGCCACGTCGATCCGGCCCCGCGCTTGACCTTGCCCATCGGTCCTGTAGCGTCGGGGCCATGGCGACCGGCACCCACAGCGCGCTGACGGCTCACCTCCCGCGGGAGCGCGCGGACCGCATCCGATCCGGCACACTGGACGATCTGTTCGCGGTGCTCGGGCCGCATGTGCTTGCGGGCGAACGCTGGGTGATCGCTTTCGATCCGGGGGCCGCCGGCATGGCGGCGCGCAGCGAGGGCGAGACCGTGGCGCTGGCGCCGGTCGAGGGTGGTGGCGGCCTCTTTGCCGGGCCGGTGCCGGGCGACGCGGCCTATATGCTCATCGGCTCCGGCTCCGACGGCACCACCTGGGAGATGGAAGACCCCTACCGCTTCGGCCCGGTGCTGGGCGAAATCGACGAGTATCTGATCGGCGAGGGCACCCATCAGGCGCTGTGGCACGCCCTTGGCGCGCATCTGATGACCCATGAGGGCACGCGCGGCACGCATTTCGCGCTCTGGGCGCCCAATGCGCGGCGCGTGTCGGTGGTGGGCGACTTCAACGGCTGGGACGGGCGCCGCCATGTCCTGCGCCGCCGCGGTGCGACCGGCGTCTGGGAGATCTTTGTGCCCGCCGTCTCCGACGGTGCGGCCTACAAATACGAGATGCTCGGGGCGGATGGCACGGCCCTTCCGCTCAAGGCCGACCCGGTCGGCTTCGGCTCGCAGCACCCGCCCGCCAATGCCTCGATCGTGCGCGACATCACCGGCTACGGCTGGCACGACGGCGACTGGATGAGGACGCGCGCCGGCCCCAACGCGCGCACCGCCCCCATTTCGATCTACGAGGTGCATCTGGGCTCCTGGAGGCGCAAGGCCGAGGGGCGCCGCATCTCCTACAGGGAGGCGGCGGAGGAACTGGTCGCCTACGCCACCGACATGGGATTCACCCATCTGGAGCTGCTGCCGATCAGCGAATACCCGTTCGACGGGTCCTGGGGCTACCAGCCCGTGGGCCTTTTCGCCCCCACGATCCGCCACGGGCCGCCGCACGAGTTCCGCGACCTGGTCGATGCCGCGCATCAGGCGGGGCTTGGGGTGATCCTCGACTGGGTGCCGGGGCATTTCCCTTCCGACGCGCACGGGCTGGCGCAATTCGACGGCACGGCGCTCTATGAGCATGCCGACCCGAGGGAGGGGTTCCACAAGGACTGGAACACGCTCATCTTCAACTACGGCCGCCGCGAGGTGCGGAACTACCTGATCGCCAACGCGTTGTATTGGCTTGACGAATATCACGTCGACGGGCTCCGCGTGGATGCCGTGGCCTCGATGCTCTACCGCGACTATTCGCGGGCCGAGGGCGAATGGGTGCCCAACATCCACGGCGGCAACGAGAACCTGGAGGCGATCGACTTCCTCAAGGCCATGAACATCGCCACCTATGGCGCGCATCCCGGCATCCTGACGGTGGCCGAAGAAAGCACGTCCTTTCCCAAGGTCTCGGCCCCGGTCGATGCCGGCGGCCTCGGCTTCGGGTTCAAGTGGAACATGGGCTGGATGAACGACACGCTGCGTTACATGGCCGAGGACCCGGTGAACCGGAAGCATCACCACGACAAGGTGACCTTCGGCCTGCACTACGCGTTTTCCGAGAACTTCGTGCTGCCGATCAGCCATGACGAGGTCGTCCATGGCAAGGGCTCGATGTACACCCGCATGCCGGGCGATCACGCGACGAAACTCGCCAACCTGCGCGCCTATTACGGCTTCATGTGGGGCCATCCGGGCAAGAAGCTCCTGTTCATGGGGCAGGAGTTCGGGCAGGTCGCGGAGTGGGACCACGACGCCGAGATTGCCTGGCACCTTCTGGAAGACCCTGGCCACAACGGCCTGCAACGGCTGGTCCGCGATCTCAACACCCTCTACCGCGCCACGCCCGCGCTGCATGCCAAGGACAGCGAGGCGGACGGGTTCGAATGGCTGGAGGGTGGCGATGCCGACCACTCCGTCATCGCCTGGGTCAGGCATGGCCATTCCGGCGACAAGCCGGTGGTCATGATCACCAATTTCACCCCGGTCGACCGGCCCGGCTACCGCATCGGCCTGCCCGGGGGTGGCGCGTGGCGCGAGGCGCTGAATACCGACGCCGCGATCTACGGCGGCGGCAACCGCGGCAACATGGGCCGGATCGCGGCGCAGACGGGCGCGCGCCACGGCCAGCCCGCCCACGCCGAGATCTATCTGCCGCCGCTGTCCACGCTGTTCCTGGTACAAGACGACTGACCCAGCGCCGCGGGCGGCGGCGCACCGGAAAGGGAGGACTAGACGACATGGCCGGACCATCCCAGAGACTCGTCTCGCGCTCCATGGCCTTCGTGCTGGCGGGCGGGCGCGGCAGCCGCCTGATGCAGCTGACCGACAAGCGCGCGAAACCGGCGGTCTATTTCGGCGGCAAGGCGCGGATCATCGACTTCGCGCTGTCGAACGCGCTGAATTCGGGCATCCGCAAGATGGCCATCGCCACGCAGTACAAGGCCCATTCCCTGATCCGGCATTGCCAGCGCGGCTGGAGCTTCTTTCGCGCCGAGCGCAACGAGTACCTCGACATCCTGCCCGCCTCCCAGCGCGTCGACGAGGTGCACTGGTACCAGGGCACCGCCGACGCGGTGTTTCAGAATATCGACATCGTCGACAGCTATGACGTGGACTATGTCATCGTCCTGGCGGGCGATCACATCTACAAGATGGATTACGAGATCATGCTGCGGCAGCATGTGGAAACCGGCGCGGACGTGACCGTGGGCTGCCTGACCGTCCCGCGGTCCGAGGCCTCGGCCTTCGGCGTGCTCGACATCGACGCCAAGGACCGGATCACCAGCTTCCTCGAAAAACCCAAGGACCCGCCCGGCACGCCCGACGACCCGAACATCACGCTCGCCTCGATGGGCATCTACGTCTTTTCGTGGCCGTTCCTGCGCGATCTGCTGGCCCGCGACGCGGAAGATCCCAATTCCAAGCACGACTTCGGCGGCGACCTGATCCCGCAGATCGTGGCGGGGGGCACTGCGATGGCCCACAGGTTCGAAGCGTCCTGCGTGCGCCATGCGCCAGAGGCCCCGGCCTACTGGCGCGACGTCGGCACGGTCGATGCCTACTGGAAGGCCAACATCGACCTGACCAGCTTCGTGCCCGAGTTGGACCTGTGGGACACCAACTGGCCGATCTGGACCTATTCGGAATCGGTGCCGCCGGCGAAGTTCATCCATGACGAGGCCGACCGGCGGGGAAGCGCGATTTCGTCGATGGTATCGGGCGGCTGCATCATCTCGGGCACCGAGGTGCGCGAGTCGCTGCTGTTCACGCGGGTGCACACCAATTCCTATTCGCAGCTCGTGCGCGCGGTGGTGCTGCCCGACGTGGTGGTCGAACGCCACGCGCGGCTGCGCAACGTGGTCATCGACCGGGGCGTGGTGATCCCGCGCGGGCTGGTCGTGGGCGAAGACGCCGACGAGGATCGCAAGTGGTTCCACGTCACCGACACCGGCGTGACCCTGATCACCCAGGAGATGATCGACCGGCGGGCCGCCACCCAATGATCAAGGTGCTGTCCGTCACCTCCGAATGCGCGCCGCTGGTCAAGACCGGCGGGCTGGCCGACGTGGCGGGCGCCCTGCCCGGTGCGCTGGCGCCGCTGGGCGTGGAGATGCGGACGCTGCTGCCGGGCTATCCCAAGGTGATGGCGGCGCTCGGGACCGGGGAAAGCGTGCTGGACGACCCCGGTCTTTTCGGCGGCCCGGCGCGGGTGGTGGCGGCGCGGGTGGCCGGCCTCGACCTGCTGGTGCTGGATGCGCCGCACCTGTTCCGGCGCGACGGCGCACCCTACAACCAGCCGGACGGGCAGGACTGGCCCGACAACCCCGAGCGCTTCGCGGCGCTGAGCTGGATCGCCGCCGAAATCGGCGGCGGCGCGCTGGCCGGCTGGCAGCCCGACATCGTGCATTGCCACGACTGGCAGGCGGGGCTTGCGCCGCTCTACCTGCGGGACCGGCACCCGGACGCCCCGGTCGGAACCGTGATGACCATCCACAACATCGCCTTTCAGGGCATCGCGCCGGCAGGCAAGCTCCACGCGCTGCGCCTGCCGCCCGCGCGCATGACGCAGGAGGGAGTCGAGTTCTGGGGCAACATCAGCACCCTCAAGGCCGGGCTGATCAGCGCCGACCGGATCACCACGGTCAGCCCAACCTATGCCGACGAGCTTTTGACGCCCGAATTCGGCATGGGCCTCGACGGGGTGCTGCGGGCGCGGCAGGGCGTGCTGTCGGGCATCCTCAACGGCGTCGATCCCGACGTCTGGGCGCCGCCCTACAAGACGCCCGCCGGCAAGCCGCGCTACAAGGCGCGCCTGCGCCAGCAGCTGGGCCTGCCCGAAGCGGATGGCCCGCTGTGTGTCGTGGTCTCGCGGCTGACCTATCAGAAGGGGCTCGACCTGCTGCTCGACGCCCTGCCCCGGCTGCTGGACCAGGGCGGCCAGCTGGCGCTGCTGGGATCGGGCGAACCGGGGCTGGAACAGGCGTTCCGCGAGGCCGCAGGGCACCCGAATGTCGCCGTCACGCTGGGTTATGACGAGGCGCTGGCACGACTCCTGATCGAAGGTGGCGATGCGATCCTCGTGCCCTCGCGGTTCGAGCCCTGCGGACTGACGCAGATGTACGGGCTGCGCTACGGCACCGTGCCGGTGGTGGCCTACACCGGCGGGCTGGCCGACACGGTGATCGACGCCTCGCCCGCCGGGCTGCGCGCCGGCGTGGCGACCGGCATCCAGTTCCATCCGGCGACGGCCGAGGCGCTGTCGCGCGCCTTCGACCGGCTCTGCGGCCTTTACTCCCAGCCGGATCTGTGGCTGAGGATGCAGCGAAACGCCATGCGCCACCCGGTCGGCTGGGACCAGTCCGCGGCCGAGTATACCGCGCTCTATGGTGCCCTGACCGGACGCTGATGCCCATGACCCATGTGATTACCGCCGGCCGCGCCGCGCCGCTCGGCGCGAGCTTCGATGGCGAGGGCGTGAATTTCGCCGTCTTCTCCGCCCATGCCACGCGGATGGTGCTGTGCCTGTTTTCCGACGACGGGCAGGAAGTGCAGCACCTCGACCTGCCGGAACGCGACGGCGACGTCTGGCACGGCCATATCGCGGGGCTGCGGCCCGGCCAGCACTACGGCTACCGCGCGCACGGCCCCTACGCGCCGCAGGACGGCCACCGCTTCAACCCCCACAAGCTGCTGATCGACCCCTATGCCCGCCGCCTGACCGGGCACCCGGTCTGGCACGATGCGCTCTACGGCTACGACCCGGCGAAGGGGCCCGACAGTTTCTCGACCCTCGACAGCGCGCCCTTCATGCCGCGCTCGGTCGTGGTCGATCCGGCCTTCAGCTGGGGCAACGACCGCCCGCCCGAGACGCCGGTCGAGGAAACGGTGATCTACGAGGCGCATGTGAAGGGCCTGACGCAGCTGCACCCGGGCGCGACCCCCAAGGGCACGTTCCTCGGCCTCGCCTCCGAGCCGATGCTCGATCACCTGACGGGGCTGGGCGTCACGGCGGTCGAGCTGCTGCCGGTCCACGCCTTCGTCGACGACAAGTTCCTGCACGACAAGGGGCTGACGAACTACTGGGGCTACCAGTCGCTCGGGTTCTTCGCCCCCGATCCGCGCTACCTGCAGGCGGGCGACATCGCCGAGTTCCAGCAGATGGTCGCGCGCCTGCACGGCGCGGGGATCGAGGTGATCCTCGATGTGGTCTACAACCACACCTGCGAGGGCGATCACCGCGGCCCGACGCTGGCCTTCCGCGGCCTCGACAACGCCAGCTACTACCGGCTGACCGAGGACGCGCGCCACTACATCAACGACACCGGCACCGGCAACACGGTGAACGTGGATCACCCCATGGTCCTGCGGATGATCATGGACAGCCTCAGATACTGGGTCGAGGTGATGCATGTCGACGGCTTCCGCTTCGACCTGTGCGCCACGCTGGGGCGCACCGCCACCGGCTTCGACCCCGGCGCGGCCTTCTTCGACGCGATCCGGCAAGACCCGGTCCTGACCCGCGTCAAGCTGATCGCGGAGCCGTGGGACATCGGGCCGGGCGGCTACCAGCTGGGCGCCTTTCCGCCGCCGTTCCTGGAATGGAACGACCGCTACAGGGACACGGTGCGCCAGTTCTGGCGCCGCGACGACGGGCAGGTGCCGCGGCTGGCCGACCGGATCACCGGCTCGGCGCGGCAGTTCGACCACTCCGGCCGGCCCGCCACCGCCTCGGTCAACCTGCTGACGGCCCATGACGGCTTCACCCTGACCGATGTGGTCAGCTACACCGAGCGCCACAACCACGCCAACGGCGAGGGCAACCGCGACGGGCACAGCGCCAACTGGTCCGACAATCTGGGCGTCGAGGGGCCGACCGACGACCCCGGCATCCGCGCCGCGCGCGCCCGGCGCAAGCGCAACATGCTGGCGACGCTGCTCCTGTCGCAGGGCACGCCGATGATCCTCGCCGGCGACGAGATCGGCAATACGCAATCGGGCAACAACAACGCCTATTGCCAGGACAACGAGATCGGCTGGATCGGCTGGGACGATGCCGAGCACGACCTGCTGGCCTTCACCCGGGCCGTGGTCGCGTTTCGCCGCGCGCATCCGATCCTGCGGCAAAAGCGGTTCCTGCACGCCCGCGAGCGGGTGACCGATGGCCTGCCCGACCTGTTCTGGTGGCGCGAGGACGGGCAGGAGATGACCGGCGCCGATTGGCAGGACGACCGGCGCCGCCTGCTGTGCGTCGAGAAACGCCTTGCCGCCGGCACGCCCGCCTATGGCGTGCCACAGACGGCCATGTTCCTGATCTTCAATGCGGGCGACGCGGTCGAGGTGATCCTGCCCGAGGCGCCCGAGGGCACGCACTGGGTCTGCCGGATCGACACCGCGGCCGAGCCTGCGGCAACCGAACGGCCGGCGGACGGGTTGATCCCCTGCCCGCCCGAGGCGGTGCTGGCACTGGTTCTGGAGCCGCTGACATGACCGACGCGATCACCGATCTGGCAGGCGCGCTTGGCGTCCTGCCGCGCTACACCGACCAGATGGGCGGCATCCGCGAGACCGGGCGCGACACCGCGCTGGCGCTGATGACGGCGATGGGCGCGGGCGTGGCCTCGGAGGCCGAAGCGGCCGCCCGGCTGGCCGAGGTGCAGGCGGAAGCGGCGGCGCGCCCCCTTCCGCGCCATGTCGTGACAAGGCCCGACACGCCCACGCGCCTGCCCGCCGATCCGGGCGCCTGGGTCATCGCGGCCGAAGACGGGACCGAGACCGAGGGCCGCGGCCCCGACCTGCCGCCCCTGCCCCTCGGCATTCATGTGCTGCGCAGCGGCCGCTTCGAGACCACGCTGCTGGCCGCCCCGGCGCATCTGCCGCTGCCGCAGCGGGGCTGGGGCCTCACCGCGCCGCTCTGGGGGCTGCGGGCGCCCGACCGGGCCGGTTTCGGCGACTACGACGATCTTCGCCGGACGGGCCTGGCGCTGGCCGGGACCGGCGCCGGTTTCCTCGGCATCAACCCGATCCACGCCGGCTTCCCGGCCGAGGCGAGCTGGGCCAGCCCCTATTCGCCCTCGCACCGCCGCCGGCTGAACCCGCTCCACATCGCCACGGGCGACGGCGTGTCCACCGGCCCGCTGGTCGATTACGCGACCGAGATACCCGCCAAGCGCGCCGCCCTGCGCGCGGCCTATGACCGCTTCAGCGGCGATCCGGCGTTCGACGCGTTCTGCGCCGCCGAGGGCGAGAGCCTGGCCCGCTTTGCCGCGCATCAGGCGCTGTCGGATCGCCATGGCGCGCTCTGGACCGACTGGCCCGCGCCGCTGCAGGACCCGGCCACCGCGCCGCTGGAGGGTCTTGCCCCCGAGATCCGCCATCACCAATGGCTGCAATGGCAGGCGCATCGCCAGTTGACCGAGGTGCAGGCGGCACTGACCGGGGCGGGCATGCGCTATGGCCTCTACCTCGATCTCGCCGTGGGCACGCACCCGGCGGGGGCGGAAACCTGGACCGACCGGGGCTGGTTCGCGCAGGGCGTGTCGCTGGGGGCCCCGCCCGACCCGTTCGCGCCCGACGGCCAGCGCTGGAGCCTGGCGCCGCTCGACCCGCAGGCGCTGGCGCGGGGCCATTACGCGCTGCTGGCCGAGACGCTGCGCCAGCAGCTGCGCTACGCCAAGCTGCTCAGGATCGACCACATCCTGGGCTTCGACCGCGCCTTCTGGGTGCCCGACACGCCCGGGCTGCCGGGCGCCTATGTGCAGATGCCGCGCGACGCGATGCTGGCCGTGATCCTGATCGAGGCCGCGCGCGCGGGCGCGACGGTGATCGGCGAAGATCTGGGCAACATCCCCGACGGGCTGCAGGGCGCCCTGGCCGAAAGCGGCATCCTGGGCTGCCGGCTGATGCAGTTCGAACCCGAAACGCCGCCCGAGGGCTATCCGGCGCCGACGCTGGCGGCCTTCGGCACCCACGATCTGCCGACCTACGGCGGCTGGGCTGCGGGCGGCGACATCCGCGCGCGCCGGTCCATCGGCAGCATCGGGGATGCCACGGCAGAGCAAGGCCTGGCGGCCCGCACCGCGGATGCGCGGGCGTTGGGGGCCACGATGGGCGGCGGCGGCGTGGCGGCGATGCATGCGTTTCTGGCAAGCACGGGTTCGGCGCTGGTGGCGGTTCAGGCGGAGGATGTGCTGGAGATGGCCGACCAGACCAACCTGCCCGGCACGGTGACCGAATACCCCAACTGGCGGCGCAAGCTGCCGGTCGCGGGCGCGGACCTCGGCACCGACCCGCGCATGGTCGATCTGGCCGCGACGATGCGCAAGGCCGGGCGCTGAGCGTCAGCCCGGCGACAGGCCCCGCAGCCGTTCCGACCGGCGGCGCAGAAGTTCCACAACGGTCAGCAGGCCGATGGAGACGACCACGAGGATGGTCGCGACCGCGAGGATCGTGGGGCTGATCTGTTCGCGCAGGCCGGTGAACATCTGCCACGGCAGCGTCTGCTGTCGCGCGGAGCCGACGAAGATCACCACCACCACCTCGTCGAAACTGGTGATGAAGGCGAACAGGCCGCCCGAAATCACGCCGGGCAGGATGAGCGGCATCTGCACCTTGAAGAAGGTCGTCACCGGGTTCGCGCCCAGGCTCGCCGCCGCGCGCGTCAGCGAGCGGTCGAAGCCCACCAGCGTGGCCGTGACGGTGATGATGACGAAGGGAATGCCCAAGGCCGCATGGGCCAGGACGACACCCCAGTAGGTGCCCTGCAGCCCGACACGCGAATAGAAGAAATACATCCCCGCCGCCGAGATGATCAGCGGCACGATCATCGGCGAGANNNAAGAAATACATCCCCGCCGCCGAGATGATCAGCGGCACGATCATCGGCGAGATCATGATCGCCATGATCAGGCCCTTGAACGGCACATGGCTTTGCGAAAGCCCGACCGCCGCAAGCGTGCCGAGGCCGACCGAGATCAGCGTCGCCACCGGCGCGATCATCAGCGAGTTGCGCAGGGCATCTTGCCAGTCGGGGTTGGTGAAGAAATCGCGGTAGTGGCGCAGGCTGTAGGCATCGGGATCGAAGGCCAGCATGCCGGGCGTGAAGGTGAAGAAGTTCTGCGCGTTGAAGCTGAGCGGGATGATGACGAGGATCGGCGCCATCAGGAAGAAGAAGATCAACCCGCAGATCACGCGAAAGCCGTAGAACCAGACGCGCTGGCCGGTGGTGGCATAGGGGGGAAGCTTGTGGTCCATGTGTCTCTATCCCAGCTTCACGTTGTCAATGCCCACGATCCGGTCGTAGAGCCAGTAGAGGATCAGAACGAGGATGAGCAAAATTGAACCCAGCGCCGCCGCCAGACCCCAGTTGAGGCTGTCGGAGATGTGGAAGGCGATCCGGTTCGAGATGAAGATGCCGGTGCGGCCGCCGACCAGTTCGGGCGTGATGTAGTAGCCGATGGACAGGATGAACACGAGGATGCAGCCCGCCCCGATACCCGGCATGGATTGCGGGAAGTAGACCCGCCAGAACGCCGTCCAGTTCGTGGCGCCCAGCGATTTCGCCGCGCGGACATAGCTGGGCGGGATCGTCTTCATCACCGAGTAGAGCGGCAAGATCATGAACGGCAGCAGGATATGCGTCATGGCGATGACCGTGCCGGTCTGGTTGTTGATCAGCGCCAGCCGCCCGTCGTCTGCGACGAGACCGATCCAGACCAGCGTGTCGTTGACCACGCCTTGCTGCTGCAACAGCACCTTCCACGCGCTGGTGCGCACCAGAAGCGAGGTCCAGAACGGCAGCAGCACCAGGATCAGCAGCATGTTGGACGCGCGCATCGGCAGGTTCGACAGCAGGTAGGCGATCGGATAGCCCAGAAGCACGCACAACCCCATGATCGTCAGCGACAGCACCATCGTGCGCTGGAACAGCAGCAGGTAGATGCGCTGGTTTTCCTCGACCTGCTCGATGCCCTGCGGGGTCAGCTGCAGGTCGACAGAGGCCAGAAAATATCCCGCGGTGAACGGGTCCGAAAAGGTCTCGAGTGTGGCCCAGATGGGCATCTCGGCCCAGCCCTCCTCGATCTCGCCGAAGGTCTCGCGCAGGTTGACGGTCTCGAACTCGGCCACCGCGTCGGCGGCGGTGGCAAGCCGTGCGGCCTCGGGGCCGTCGTAGGTGTCGAAGGCACCCGGGGGCGCGGCGGCGAGGTCGCGGTAGAGGCCAAGGTAGACCGTATTCCACGGCTCCTCCTCGACCGGGCTGTCGGGGCGGCGCCCCGCCGTCTGGATCGTCAGGGCGAAGGAACGGTAGGCATCCGCCGTCTCGGGCAGGATCTCGTCGATGCCGGAGGCGAGGCGGAAGGTGGGTTCCGGCAGGTCGTCGTCCTCGGTGGCGGCCCATTCGGCCTGCGCCTCGATCCAGTCGGGATGTGCGACCAGCGACATCCAGGTCGCGGGTTCCTCCCACGCCGCGTCCAGGTCGATGAACTGCTCGGCATAGGCCGCGCCCACATCGTCCATCCCGCGGCCGGAGCGGCGGAAGATCGAGCTGAGGCCGGTCTGCTCGTAATTCAGGCGCGAGCCCAGCCGCGTGTGGCGACGCCGCTCCACGGCTTCCTGCATGTCATAGGCAAGCGCGGCGTAGGTGTCCTCGGACGGCAGGTCGCTTGCATCCCAATCCTCCAGCGCGATGACGGTGCGCGGCAGGGTCTCGGATACGATCTGGTTCTCGACCGAGCGGAACAGCATGTCGAAGATCGGCGCCACGAAGGTGATCAGCAAGAACAGCAGCAGCGGCGCGATGAGCGCCATCGCCCGCAGTTTCTGCGCCCGGAGCGCGCGGTTCAGGCTCTGCTTCAGCGGCCGGCCGTCGGCGGCCAGCATCGGGCCGGTCTGCTCGGCGTCCTCGCGCCGGGCGTCGGCGGCGGCTTGGCTCAGATTGCCTGCTGTGGCGTCGCTCATGGGGCGGTGTCCTCGGCGGCGGGTACTGGGGAAATACGCAGACCGGGGCGGTAGGCTCCGCCCCGGTCAAGGTCAGGTCAGGCGCGGATCACTGCGACAGCCAGGACTGGAACTGTGCGTCCAGATCGTCGCGGTAATCGGCCCACCAGAGGTAGTTGAACACGATGACCCGCTCGGAGTTCGCCGGGTTGGTCGGCATGTGCGGCGCCATCTCGACGCCCAGCTCTGCATGCGTGCTGACCATCGGTGCCGAGGTCGCGCGCGCCGGCCCGTAGGAGATGTACTGCGCCTGATCGGCCAGGCGCTGCGTGTCGGTGGCGAAGTAGAGGAAATCCTCGACCCGGGCGAGCGCCTCGTCCGACAGTCCTTCGGGGATGATCCAGCCGTCGATGTCGAACACCTGCGCGTCCCACAGCATCTCGATCGGCTGGTCCTGCTCGACGATGGCCGAGAACAGGCGACCGTTGTAGGTCGAGCCGATCACCGCCTCGCCGTCGGCAAGGTACTGCACCGCCTCTGCGGCCGAGGTCCACCACAGGGTATCTTCCTTGATGGTGTCGAGCATGGCGAAGGCACGCTCGACACCCTCGGGCGTTTCAAGCACATCGTAGATGTCTTCCATAGCGACGCCGTCGCACAGAAGCGCCCATTCCATGTTGTTGATCGGACGCCGTTCCAGCGTGCGGGTACCGGGGAAGTTCTCGAGATCGAAGATCGCGCAGACATCCTCGGGCGTGCGGCCTTCCCATTCCGCCACGTCGGTCCGATACCCGTTGGTGGTGGAATAGACGATCTGCGGAATGAAGCAGTCGGACACGATCAGATCGCCGAAATCCTCGGAGGCGGGCGTGCCGTCGTCACCTTCGGCCAGGATCTCGTCGTGGTCGACCTCCATCGCAAGACCCTCGTCGCACAGGCGGATGGCGTCGGCGGCCACCACGTCGACCAGATCCCAGGTCAGGTTGTCGGCCTCGAACATGGCCCGCAGGCGCGCCACGGCCTCTGGGCTGCTTTCGTCCCAGGTGATGTCGACGTCGGGGTTCATCTCTTCGTAAGGGTTTGTGTAGGCGTTGACCTGGCTGGCCTGATAGGCACCACCCCAGCTGACGATCGTCATCTCGTCGGTCATGTCCTGCGCGATGACGGCGGGGGCCGCGAGGGCCGCGCCCGTGGTCAGAAGCATCAAGCTCTTGAGTTTCATGTATCTTTCTCCTTGTTGTGGCACGAACATGCCGTCGATCTCGTTTTTTGTTTATTGTTGGGCCGCCACGCCGCGCGGATGCGCAGCCTGGCCATCCGGCCGGGGTTTCAGGCGTCGAGCGCGCGGCAATCCTGCGGGCGCCAGCCGATCTCGATCTGTTCGCCGGGCTTGAGCCGGCGCTGGTCAGGGGCGTTGCGGGTCTTGACGACGAAACTGTCCAGGCCGCCAACCCGCAGCCGGGTGCGGTAAATGTCGCCCATGTAAATGAATTCAAGCACTTCGGCCTTGAGCGTGTGGGCGTCGGGCGCCAGGCGCTCCTTGTTCATCTCCACCCGCTCGGGCCGGATCGAAACCTTGGTGCGCTCGCCCACCGCCGAGACGTTGACCGGCACCGCGTCGATCAGTTCGCCATCGTCGAGCCGGACGACGCACATGTCGCCGGTGTTCTCGGACACGGTGCCTTCGAGCGTGTTGTTCTCGCCGATGAACTGCGCGACGAAGCTGTTCTGCGGCTGCTCGTAAAGCACGTCGGGCGCGTCGAGCTGCTGGATGCGGCCATCGTCGAAGACTGCAACCCGGTCCGACATGGTCAGCGCCTCGGTCTGGTCGTGGGTGACGTAGACGACCGTGATGCCCAGCCGGTGCGCAAGGTTGGTGATCTCGAACTGCAGGGTTTCGCGCAGCTGCTTGTCGAGCGCGCCGAGCGGTTCGTCCATCAGCACCAGCTCCGGCTCGAACACCAGGGCGCGCGCCAGCGCGATGCGCTGCTGCTGGCCGCCCGACAGCTGCGCCGGGCGCCGGCCACCGAAGTCGGACATCTGCACCATGTCGAGGGCGCGCGTCACCTTTCCCTCGCGCTCGGACTTGCCCATGCGCCGCACCTCAAGCGGGAAGGACAGGTTTTCGGCCACCGTCATGTGCGGGAACAGCGCGTAGTTCTGGAACACCATCCCGATGCCGCGCTTGTGCGGCGGAATGTTGTTGATCGGCAGACCGTCGAGCGTGATGTCGCCGTGCGTCGCCGTCTCGAAGCCCGCCAGCATCATCAGGCAGGTGGTCTTTCCCGACCCGGACGGCCCGAGAAGCGTCAGGAATTCGCCCTTGCCGATCTGGAGGTTCAGATCCTTCACGACGAGCGTTTCGCCATCATAACTTTTCTGGACGCGGTCGAAAGCGACGAACGCGTCTTGCCTGTCTGAGGGCAAATCCTCACTCCCTGTTGTGGTGTCCGATGTCGCGAACGGACTTTCCCCTTTTTAAGCGGGTGCACCCCCAAGACGCAACCACTCAGGCGCGCGATTCGCGTGTGGATCGCAAGACATTCATGAAAACAAGGGAATTTCGGCAGATTTTGGCTTCTGGAAGGAGGTCCGAACCCCGCGATTCCGGTGTGATCGACTGGCTGCGCGGCGCCCTTGGCTGCTTCCGTGCACTCCACAGACGTGTCGTATTCTGACATTCACGCCCTGCGCCGGTCGGGTTTCGGCGGCTGCGGGAATGGTCGAAAAACGACATCGCGCCGCCGGCCGCCAAAGGCGGCGCGACCATCCGCGCGGCTGCGCCGGAGGTGTGGATCAGTCCTTGATCAGCAGCTTGCGCGGGACCGAGGCGAAGCATTCCACCCCGGTTTCGGTGATCAGGATCGACTCGGTGATCTCCAGCCCCATGTCGTCGAGCCAGAGGCCTGTCATGAAGTGGAAGGTCATGCCCGGCTCCAGCACCGTGCGGTCGCCGGCGCGCAGGCTCATCGTGCGTTCGCCCCAGTCGGGCGGATAGCTGACGCCGATGCCGTAGCCGGTGCGGTTGTTCTTGATGATCCCGTGCTTCGCCAGCACGCCAAAGAAGGCCAGCGCGATGTCCTCGCAGGTGTTGCCGGGCTTGGCGGCGGCCAGCCCCGCCTCCATCCCCTCCAGCGTCGCGGCCTCGGCATCGAGAAAGGCCTGCGTCGGCTTGCCGAGGTAGATCGTGCGCGACAGCGGGCAGTGGTAGCGGTGATAGCAGCCCGCGATCTCGAAGAACGTGCCCTCGCCCGCCCGCATCGGGCGGTCGTCCCAAGTGAGATGCGGCGCGCTGGCGTCGCGGCCCGACGGCAGCAGCGGCACGATGGCGGGGTAGTCGCCCGCCGGCCCGTTGCCGCCGCGGATGCCGCTGTCGTAGATCTCGGCCACCAGGTCGGACTTGCGCATCCCCACCTCGATCACGTCGAAGATGCGGGCGTGCATCCGCTCGACGATGAAGGCGGCCTTGCGCATGTAGTCGATCTCGGCCTCGGATTTCACCGCGCGCTGCCAGTTCACCAACGCGGTCGCATCGACCAGCTTGGCGTTCGGCAGGTTGCGCAGCAGGCTGACATAGGCGGCGGCCGAGAAATAGTAGTTGTCCATCTCGACCCCGATCCTGAGGCCACCCCAGCCGCGGTCCCGCAAGATGCCCGACAGGTGGTCCATCGGGTGCCGGTCGGGGTTCTGGACGTAGTAGTCGGGGTAGCTGAGGATGTTGTTCTCGGTCAGGTATGCGGTGAGCTTCGCACCGTTGGCGTCCTGCTCGCGGCCGAACCAGATCGGCTGCCCGTGCGGCGGCACGATCACGCATTGATGGACGTAGAAGGACCAGCCGTCGTAGCCCGTGAGCCAGTTCATGTTCGACGGGTCGGTGACGATCAGCAGGTCGCAGCCGTTTGCCTCCATCGCCGCGCGGGTCTTGGCGAGGCGGGCGGCGAACTCATCGGGCGTGAAGCGCAGGACAGGGGCGGACATCGGGCGCGAACCCTTTCGGTATCACGGTCTGGGCGGGTGTCGCCGGACGGCACGGCCATTGGCGCGGACAGTCCGGCATCCCCCCAGCGTCGCAGACACGGGCCGCCGCACATGTCCCATGGCGACCGCTCTGGCCGCAGTCACGACATCCCGGTGCCCTCAGGCCGGCCCCGCGCCGCTCAACCTTTCGCCGTGCCGGGCGCGACCCTGGTACTGGCCGACGCCCTTGTCCGCCGTCAACACGCCGTCGGCCATGACCGTCTTGCCACGCAGGAGGGTGCGCACCGGCCAGCCGGTCACCTCCAGCCCCTCGTAGGGCGTGTAATCGGCGCCATGGTGCAAGCGGTCCTGCCGGATCGTCTCCACCCGTGCCGGGTCCCACAGCACCAGATCGGCGTCCGAGCCGACGGCGATGGTGCCTTTCTTCGGGTAGAGCCCGTAGAGCTTCGCGTGGTTGGTCGAGGTCAGCGCGACGAAGCGGTTGAGGTCGATCCGCCCCTTGCCGACGCCTTCGGAAAACAGGATCGGCAGACTGGTCTCGACGCCGGGGATGCCGTTGGGCACATAGCGGAAATTCTTCATCCCCGACGGGCGTTTCTTGCCCTGTTCATCCTCGAAGCGGTAGGGGCAGTGGTCGGAGGAATAGAGGTCGAAAACCCCGGTCGTGAGCCCCTCCCAGCAGGCGGCCTGATGGGCGGTATCGCGCGGTGGCGGCGAGCAGACGTATTTCGCCCCGTCGAACCCGGTGCGGTCCATGTCGTCGGCCGTCAGCACCAGATACTGCGGGCAGGTCTCGCCGTAGACCACGCTGCCGCGCGCGCGGCCGGCCCGGATTTCCTCCATCGCGTCGCGGTTGGAGACATGGACGATCACGATCGGCGTGCCGATCACCTCGGCCAGCGCGATGGCGCGGTGCGTCGCCTCGCGCTCCGCCGGAACGGGGCGGGTGGTGGCGTGGTATTTCGGCGCCGTCTCGCCGCGCGCCTCGGCGCCGTCGCGGAGGTATTCGATCATGTCGTCGTTCTCGGCATGGACCATCGCCAGCGCGCCCGAGGTTTTCGCGGCCTCCAGCGTGCGCAGGATGTCCTTGTCCGACAGCTTCATCCCCTCGTAGGTCATGAACACCTTGATCGAGGTGTAGCCGTCGGCGACCAGCGCGGGCAGATCCTGCCCCAGCGCCTGCGGCGTCGGGTCGGTGACGATCAGGTGGAAGCTGACGTCGCAGTAGCAGTTCCCCTCGGCCAGCCCGTGATACCAGGTGACCGCCTCGCGCAGCGTCTGGCCTTTGGCCTGCAGGCAGAACGGCAGCACCGTGGTGTGTCCGCCGAAGATCGCGGCGCGGGTGCCGCTCTCGAAATCGTCGGCGATGACCACGCCCGGCTCGCCCGGTTGCGCGATGTGGACATGGCTGTCGATGCCGCCCGGGACAACGATCAGGCCGGTCGCGTCAATCACCTCGGGCGCCTCGCCCAGATCCTCGCCGATCATCACGATCCGCCCGTCGCGGATGCCGATGTCGGCGCGGCTGGTGTCGCTCGCCGTGACGATGGTGCCGCCGCGGATGATGGTGTCGAGCGGGATCATGCCACGGCCTCCAGTCCCTTGGTGCGGATCTGTTCCAGCCGCGCGATCAGCCGGTCGATCTCGCCCGCCGTGTTGTAATGCACCGCAGAGACGCGGATCACGCCATCGGGGTTGGGCAGGTCCAGGCCCTCGACCAGCCCGCGCGAGTAGAAATCGCCGAAGCGGATGCCGATGCCGGTGGGATCGACCGCGCGCACCACCGCCTCGGAGGACTGGCCGTCGATGACGAAGCTGATCGTCGGCACCCGCCGCGCCGCATCGGGCGACGGATCGCCGATGATCGTGATGTCCTCGCGCGAGGTGAGGTAGTCGAGCAGCCGCTGCGACAGCGCCTCCTCATGCCGGGCGATCAGACCGAATGCCGCCTCCACCGCCGCGCGCCCTTCGGTGTTGATGCCATGGGCCTGCGCCAAGGCCTCGAGGTAGTCGATCACGCCGACGCAGGAATAGGCCAGCTCGTAGTTGGCATTCCCCGGTTCCAGCTTTTGCGGAACCTTGTTGGGAAAGAAGCTGTGGTTGATGTTGCCCGCCGCCAGCAGCAGGTCATGGCGGCCGTAGAGGGCCGCGAAATGCGCGCCGTAGACCTTGTAGACGGAGAACGCGTAGAAATCCGCATCCAGCGCCTGCACGTCGACGGCGCGGTGCGGGGCATAGGCCACGCCATCGACGCAGATCAGCGCACCGCCCGCGTGGACCACGTCGGCGATCGCGCGCACATCGTTGATGGTGCCGTAGATGTTGGACGCATGGGTGACCGCCACCAGCCGCGTGCGGTCGGTCATCAGCGCCTTCAGATCTTCCAGATCGGGCACGTCGGCGCCTTTGGGCATCGTCCATTCGCGGATCACGATGCCCTTGTCGGCAAGTTTCCTCCACGGTCCGATGTTGGCCTCGTGGTCGAAACCGGTCACGATCACCTCGTCACCGGGCGCCCAGGTCTGCACCAGCGACCGGGCCAGCTGGTCGAACAGCTGCGTCGTGGTCGCGCCCATCACCACCTCTTCGGGGCGGGCGGCGTTGAACAGCGTGGCCAGCGCCTGCCGCCCCTTGTGAACCATCTCGCCGGCCTTCACCGAGGCGGCGTAGCTGGCGCCAAGCTGCACGTTGGCGGTGAACAGGTAGGCGCTCAGCCGGTCGGCGACCTGACGCGCCACCTGCGAGCCGCCGGCATTGTCGAGGTAGACCTGCCCCTGCCCCAGCGCCGGAAAATTCCCAAGCACGAAATCGGTGTCGAACTCTGGCATCTGTCTGCTCCCTCTTCGCGGTTTGCCTGCCCCATCGGGGGCTGCGGCCTGCCCGCCCAGACCTAACGAACCCCGCCCTGACAGCCCAGATCGGATCGGAGATTCCCCACCATGAGAGGTAGAGGATTCCCCGCTGGCCTAATTATGGTGCAAAATCCGGATTTCTCGCGTAATAAATGAACTCAGCCGCGCCTCCAGACCGATTTGGACAAGCCCGGCTTTCTGAAATCGGCCGGCAGCCTAGGGTGAATGCCTGACCCGGGCTGCGGGTTCTTGAACCAAGAAACAACCAATGGGGAACTACACAATGCGATTTCTAGCGATTACCAGCTGCGCCCTGATGCTGGGGGCCGGTGCGCCGGCGTTTGCGCAAGCCACGCTCGCCACCGTGCAGGAGCGCGGCATGCTGAACTGCCAGGTGGGTCTGCCGACGCCGGGTTTCTACGAGCTTGCCGATGACGGCACCTGGTCGGGCATGGATGTCGACATGTGCCGCGCCGTCTCCGCCGCGATCTTCGGCGATCCCGACATGGTGGAATACCAGTCGGTGACCTCGGCCGTACGCTTCACCTCGCTCGCCAACTCCGAAAGCGACATGCTCTCGCGCACCACCACCTGGACCGCCGTGCGCGACACGCAGCTCGGCCTCGATTTCACCGTCACCAACTTCTTCGACGGTCAGGGCTTTCTCGTTCCCGCCGACAGCGGCATCACCTCGGCCCTGGAACTGGACGGCGCCACGATCTGCGTTCTGACCGGCACCACGACCGAGCTTAACCTGGCCGACTACTTCCGCGCCAATGACATGACCTTCACCCCGGTCACCAACGAGAACGTCAACGTCCTGGTGGAAACCTACCTCGGCGGCGGCTGCGACGCCTATACCAACGACAAGTCGGGTCTTGCCGCGCGTCGCTCGGCCTTCCCCGACCCGTCGGCGCATGTCGTTCTTCCCGAAACCATTTCCAAGGAACCGCTCGGCCCCGTCGTGCGCCAGGGCGATGACGCCTGGGCCAACCTCGTGCGCTGGGTGATCTACGGCATTATGAACGCCGAGGAACTGGGCGTCACCTCCGAGAACGTCATGGAAATGACCGAATCGGCCGATCCCAACATCGCGCGCCTTCTGGGCACCGAGGGCAACATCGGTGAGGGTCTTGGCCTCGACGCAGACTTCATGGTCGACGTGATTTCCTTGGTCGGCAACTACGGCGAAATCTACGAAGCGCATGTCGGTGCCGACACGCCCATCGGGCTGGATCGCGAAGGCACGCTGAACGCGCTCTGGACCGAAGGCGGCATCATCTACGCCCCGCCGTTCCGCTGATCGCGTCCTGATCTGACGGAAACTGGATGCGTGCCCGCCGTGGCGCGGGCACGCATCTCCCTTGACCGGCACCTTAAGCAGGCGGAGCACGGCCATGGCGTTGACTGACAGTCGCCCCAACACATCCCCACAGCAGCGGTCCGCCTTGGCAAAGGTGTTCTTCGACGCCAAGTTGCGGGCCATCTTCCTGCAGATCCTGACCCTTCTGGGCGTGCTCGGCTTTTTCTGGTGGCTGGTGTCGAACACCATCGCCAATCTTGCCGCACGCAGCCTGTCGGCGGGCTTCGGCTTTCTCGACGTCTCGGCCGGGTTCGGCATCGGCTTCACCCTGATCTCCTACTCGGAGGGCGACACTTACCTGCGGGTTTTCGTCGTCGGCATCCTCAACACGCTGCTGGTCGCGGCGGTGTCGATCGTGCTGGCCACAATCCTGGGCCTGATCGTCGGCCTTGCGCGCCTGTCGACCAACTGGATCATTTCGGGCGTCGCGCGCGCCTATGTGGAACTGCTGCGCAACACGCCGCTGCTGCTGCAGATCATCGCCTGGTACTTCGGCGTCTTCAACCTGCTGCCCCGCCCGCGCGACAGCGTCGTGCTGGCCGAGGGCTTCGTGCTGAACAATCGCGGCTTCTACATGCCCGGCCCGATGCCGCAAGACGGGTTCGGCATCGTGATCGCCGCCTTCGTGCTGGCGCTGGTGGGGGCCATCACCCTCTACAAGTGGGAAGAGGTGCGGCGCGACCGCACCGGCAAATCCTTTCCGGCCATCTCCTCGGGGATCGCCATCGTCATCCTTGGCCCGCTGATCGTGTTCCTGATCTCGGGCAGCCCGCTGGCCTTTGAAATGCCGGTCCTGCAGGGCTTCAACATGGTCGGCGGTGTTTCGGTACCTCCCGCCTTCTGCGCGCTCATCGTGGCGCTCTCGGCCTATACCTCGTGCTTCATCGCCGAAATCGTCCGCTCCGGCATCCAGTCGGTCGGCAAGGGGCAGCTCGAGGCGGCGGGCGCTCTGAACCTGCCCGCCAACTGGACGCTGCGCCGCGTGGTGCTGCCGCAGGCGATGCGGGTGATCATCCCGCCGCTGATCTCGCAATATCTGAACGTCACCAAGAACTCGTCGCTCGCCATCGCCATCGGTTTCCCGGACCTGGTGAGCGTGTGGATGAACACCTCGCTCAACCAGTCGGGGCGCGCCATCCCGATCGTCGCCATGACCATGGGCTTCTATTGCCTTGTCAGCCTGTCGGTGTCGCTGGTGATGAACCGCTACAACCGCAGCGTCCAGCTGAAGGAGCGCTGAGCCATGACACTCGTGTTCGAGCCCAAACCAGACCGCGCCGCCCCCTCGACCGTGGTCGGCCCGGCCGCGTGGCTGCGCCAGAACCTGTTCAAGGACATTCCCAACACGCTGATGACCATCCTCGGCCTCTACATCGTCGTGACGGTGGCGGGCGCGGTGCTGAACTGGGCCGTCTTCAATGCCGTGTGGGAGGCCGACAACCGCCGCGAGTGCCTCGACATGGTGGGCCGGTCGGGCGCGTGCTGGCCGGGCGTGGGCAAATGGCTGCCCAACATGATCTACGGGCTCTACCCCAAGGATCAGGTCTGGCGGATCAACACCGGATTCCTGACGCTGATCGTGTGGATGGTGCCGCTGTGGATGCGGGGGGTGAAATCCAAGGTCTCGATCGGTCTCAGCGCCGTCATGCTCTACCCGTTCGTCGCCAGCTACTTCTTCCTCGGCGGCGACAAGGGCCTGGTCTGGAGCATCCTCGTGGCCATGGGCCTGTCCGGCCTGGTCTGGGTCTGGGCCACGGCGCTGTGCGAGCGGGCGACCGGGCTTTCGGCAGGCGAATGGCTGGGCCGCCGCTTTGCCGGGGAAACCAACGACACCGGCCAGAAACGGGTGCGGCAGGGGGCGACCGCGGCCCTGTTCCTTGTCTGCTTCCTGGTGGTGACGCAATGGTCGCTGCCCTATGTGCGCACGCAAGTGTGGGGCGGGCTGTTCCTGACCCTCGTGATCTCGGGCATCGGCATCACCTTTTCCCTGCCCGCCGGCATCTTGCTGGCGCTGGGGCGCAGGTCGCACATGCCGGTGATCTCCATGCTCTCGACGGTGTTCATCGAGCTGTTCCGCTCGGTGCCGCTGATCACCATCCTGTTCATGTTCAACACCATGCTGCCGCTGTTCCTGCCCGAGGGCACATCGGTGAACCAGCTGATCCGCGCCATCGTGGCCGTGTGCCTCTTCGCCGCCGCCTACATGGCCGAGGTCATCCGCGGCGGCCTGCAGGCGATCCCCAAGGGGCAGTACGAGGCCGCCAGTTCGCTGGGCCTCGGCTACTGGCAGACCACCACGCAGGTGATCATGCCGCAGGCGCTGAAGATCATGATCCCGACCATCGTCGGCAACTTCATCGGGCTGTTCAAGGACACCACGCTGGTCTCGATCATCGGGCTGTTCGACCTGATGAACATGGCCCGCGCCGTCGGCGAGGACAGCGACTGGCTGGGACTGTTCATCGAGCCGTTCTTCGTGGTCTCGCTGATCTACTTCGCGTTCTGCTTCGCGATGTCGTCCTATTCCATCGGACTTGAACGAAAACTGTCTGCGGGGCGCGACCGATGAGCCGGATCGAAGGTGCGAAGAAGGTGATCGAGATCATCGGGCTGAACAAGTGGTTCGGGCCGTTCCATGTGCTCAAGGATGTCGACCTGACCGTGCGGGAGCAGGAGATCTATGTGGTCTGCGGCCCCTCCGGCTCGGGGAAATCGACGCTGATCCGCTGCATCAACCAGCTCGAGCATCACCAGGAAGGCGACATCGTTGTGGACGGGATCGCCGTGGAAAAGGCGGGGCGCAACCAGTCGCTGATCCGCAGCCGGATCGGCATGGTGTTCCAGAGCTTCAACCTGTTCCCGCATCTCACGGTGCTGGAAAACTGCACGCTCACCCCGATGCTGGGCCTGCAGACGCCCCGCAAGGAGGCGGAGGAAACCGCGATGCGCCACCTCGAACGGGTGGGCATCGCCGACCAGGCGAAGAAATACCCGCTGCAGCTGTCCGGCGGTCAGCAACAGCGCGTCGCCATCGCCCGGTCGCTGTGCACCCGGCCCAAGATCATGCTCTTCGACGAACCGACATCGGCGCTCGACCCCGAGATGATCAAGGAGGTGCTCGACGTCATGGTCGAGCTGGCCGAGGACGGGATGACGATGATCTGCGTCACCCACGAGATGGGCTTTGCCCGGCAGGTGGCCGACAAGGTGGTGTTCATGGACGGCGGCGAGATCGTGGAATCCGACGCGCCCGAGGCGTTCTTTTCCAACCCGCGCTACGACCGCACGCAAGCGTTCCTGGCTCATATCCTCTAGGAAATCGCCGGCAGGCCGGTCACGTCGATCACCCCGTCGACCGGCATCGAAAACCCACGCTGCGCGCCGACAAGGCCCAGCGTGCGCAAGGGGTTGTAGAGCGTCAGCCAGGGCGGGTCGTCCTGCAGCACCCGGTAGGCCTGCGCGTAGATCGCCGCGCGCGCGGCGTGATCCGTCTGCGCCCGCGCCCGGTCGAGAAGCGCCTCGGCCGAGGCATTGTGATAGCCCTGCCACCATGACCCCGCCACCCGCGCGTCTATCTTCTCGTGAAGCACGCGGAACGTGCTCATCGGCGAGGAATCGAAGACGCACAGATCCCCGATCTCCTTGCGGCGGACCATGTGGGCATAGTCCTCGCGCTCGGTATATGTCGTCACCTCCAGCAGGATGCCGAGGCGCGCCAGCTGTTCGGCCAGCGCCGCGGTCAGCCGCTCGGCCTCGTCGGGCAGGCGCGTGGGGCAATCGACGCTCAGCCTCAGCCCGCCCGCGTGCCCGGCCTCGGCCAGCAGGGCGCGCGCGCGGTCCGGGTCGTAGAGGTTCCGCGCGCTGTCCCCGGCGCCGAAATGCACCGGGCTCACGAAGCCGCGCAGCGGCTGCGCCATGCCGTCCAGCACCGTGTCGATCAGCGCCCCGCGGTCGACGCCAAGGCTCAGCGCCAGCCGCAGGCGCGGATCGGCCAGCGGGCCGCGCGCGGCGTTCAGCAGGTAGATGATGGCGACAGGCGACAGGGCGTCGAGGCGCGTATGGCCCGAAGCCTCCAGCGTATCGGCGGCCTTCGGATCGAGGTCGTTGGCCAGGTGCACGCGTCCGTCCAGAAGCTGCGCCAGCCGCTCGGCGGCCTCCGGCACGGCGCGCCACGCAACACGCGCCGGCCCGCCGGTCGCGACAGGCCCGTCGACACGTTCGGCCACGATCTGCGCCGCATCCTGGCTGACCAGCCGGTACGGCCCCGACCCGACGGGCGGGCCGTCCGCACCGCGATCCAGCGCTGCGCAGCTGGACGGCGACAGGATGAAGCCCTGTTCCAGGATGTCGAGCAGGTCGGCCAGCGGCTCTGGCAGGCCGATCACGACCGTCCGCGCGTCGGGCGCCGCCAGCTCGGCCCGGCCCAGATATTGGTTCCAGACCCCCGGCGCACCCAGCGCATAGCCCTTGTCGGGCCGCGCCATGCGGGCCAGTGAGCCGACCACCGCCGCGGCGTCGCAGGGCGTGCCGTCGTGGAACGTCACGCCTGGGCGCAGGCGGAAGCTCCAGGTGCGCGCGTCCGGGCCGACCGTCCATCCTTCCGCCAGATGCGGCACGAAGCCCTGCCCCACCCGCTTCACCAGCGTGTCGAAAAGCGCGTGGTAGACGGTCAGCTCGTCGGCGGCGTCCGTGCAGTCATGCGGGTCGCGCATCACCACGCGCCGCTGCGCGATCCGGAACTCCTGCGTCACATCCTGCCCCCCGGCCCGCCGGGGCCCGCGCCCATCTGTCACGCGCAAGCCGCGCCCGGTCAAGGCACGACAAGTTCGATGGTCCGGTCTGTGTCAGGCAGGGATCGGGCGGGGCCAGCACCGGATCGGTGACTGGCCCCGCGATCTCGATCGTCAGCTGCCTCACGCCGCCGTCCAGAGCTGGAACAGCAGCCCCGAGGCGAAGGCGCCGCTGAGCGACAGCCCGATGTAGAGCGCGAAGACCTGTGGCCGCGCCAGCGCCCACACCGCCATCGCCGCCGGGATCGAGGTGACGCCGCCTGCCACGAGGAAGGCCATGCCGGCGCCGGGCGCCATGCCCTGTTCGATCAACCCGCCGACCAGCGGCAGCGCGGCATACCCGTTGAGGTAGGCCGGCACGCCCACCAGCGTCGCGGTCACGATCGGCAGCAGCCCCTCGCCGCCCAGCGCCGCAGTCACGGTTTCGGCGGGAATCCAGGCCAGCATCAGGCTTTCGAGGATGAAGGCGAGCGTCAGCCACTTGGCGAGAAACACCGTGGTGGTCAGCGCCGTCTTGGCGAACTTGCCGCGCCGGTCGGCATCTTCCCAGAAGCGCCAGACCACCGGCTTGGGCGCGCGGATCTTGGAGCCGCCGCAGCCGCCGTTGCCGATGCCGTCGCGCAGCGGGTCGGCAAAGGCGCCGCCCCTCATCATGACATGCACCACCGTTCCGCCGAACAGGCCCAGCCCGATGGCGGCGAAGGTCTTGGCCACCGCGAATTCCAGATCCAGCACACCCGCCGTCAGCACGAACATCGACGGGTCCATGATCGGCGAGGCAAGCCAGAACGCCATGACGGCGGACAGCGGAACGCCCATCGCCAGCAGCGCC
>Ga0076930_100087_pt3 | contig 71374 bp, 61 predicted proteins | sample HotLakConsoUCCRE_FD_71149 | JGI IMG/M metagenome (GOLD analysis project Ga0076930, IMG submission 71149) | Hypersaline microbial mat communities from Hot Lake, Washington, USA - Hot Lake Consortium UCC-RE (version 3) (version 3) ...
ACAGACTTCCGCCGTATCTGGTCGGCCCTGGAATTGACCGGCCAGAGCGAGCAACTGCTCAGCTGGAGTGAGCAGGACAGTACCAGGGCCGGCAACGAGGACCTTCTTGATGCATCGAACAAGGACGTCAGTCATTACCTGATTTCGATCTACGAGGCCATCTTGCTGGATGCAGTCAGCGCCAATGCCAGCGACGTGCATGTGGAACGCTATGGAAAGCGCATTCGCATCCGGATTCGCGCGGATGGTGAATTGCATGATCTGACCCACTACAAGTTGAGTCCGCGCGATCATTCGGGCTTGATCAACGTCATCAAGGTACGGGCCGAAATCAATATCGCCGAGCGTCGCCTGCCCCAGGGAGGGCGCTCGCAAATGCGGGTCGGTAATACCAACTATGATCTTCGCGTGCAGATACAGCCTTCACTGCATGGCGAACATGCGGTGATCCGGCTGCTGTCCCAGACCGGGCGAGTGCTGGGTCTCGGAGAACTGGGCATGGCGGAGCGGGTGGCCCGCCTCTATCAGCGCTTGCTGGACAATCCGGCCGGACTGGTGCTGGTGGTCGGACCGACAGGGTCCGGCAAGTCCACTACCTTGTATGCCGCGTTGCAATCGCTGGCCGATGACGGTCGGCGTAAAGTCATCACGGTAGAAGACCCGATCGAATACTCGATCGACAATATCCAGCAAACGCGCGCCCGGCCGGATATCGGCTTCGGTTTTGCCGATGCGATGCGCTCCTTCGTGCGCCAGGACCCGGACGTCATCCTGGTCGGTGAAATACGCGACAGCGAAACGGCACTCGAGTCGATCAGGGCTTCGCAGACCGGTCACCTGGTGCTGTCGACCTTGCACAGTAATGATTCGGTCGATGCGCTGCAGCGTCTCTATGACCTCGGCGTGCTGCCCAATTCGATTGCCAGCGAGCTGCTGGCCGTGATTGCCCAGCGCCTGGCCAAGCGCATCTGCCTGAATTGTCGCCAGCCAGCCGAGCCAGATCCCGTCATTCTGCATGAGCTTTTTCCCGAACAGGTGCCCACCGGTTTTCGCTGTTTCGAGGGCGCCGGTTGCATCGAATGTGGCGGTCGCGGTACGCGCGGCAGAATTGCGGTGGTCGAATTTCTCCATGTCGACGATGATATTCGCGACCTGGTCTCGCGCCAGCCGGCGGTTGGCGAGCTGCGCTGGCGGGCACTGGATTCCGGCATGATAACGATGCGGGACAGCGCCCTGGACCACGTTATCGAAGGTATCATTCCCATGAGCGAGCTGCCGCGACTGCTGCCCCAGGATCGCATGGCTCCGGAAACGCGCGGAGGTCGCAGATCATGAGCAAATCCACTCCACTCCAGCGTCAGCCTGCCGAGATGTACTACAGTGCCGAGCTGAAACGTCTGAAAGCCTGGGATCCGCACCCGGTTCCCCCCGGCTGGAATCTGTCCCCGATAGCGGTCGAGAAATTTGTACTGGGTGATGATGAACTGGAGGTGCAACCGAAGATTGTTGTGGCTCCGGGCGTTATCACCCGGATTGTCATCGGCTTGCTGACTGATCGGGGTTGCCTGTTGATCGGCGAGCCCGGCACCGCGAAGTCCTGGATTTCCGAGCTGATTGCAGCGGCCATTTCCGGTGATTCATCGCTGACGGTGCAGGGTGGCGCAATCAGCCATATCGATCAGCTCCTGTATTCCTGGAACAAGGCGGCCCTGGCTGTTTCCGGTCCGGATCCCAAGGCGCTGGTGCCCAGTCCGATTTATCGCGGAATGCGCGACGGCAAGATCGTACGCTTCGAGGAAGTGGCCCGCTGTCCCCAGCCTCTGCAGGATGCGCTGTTGTCGATTCTGTCTGACCGGGTGATTACCATCCCGGAGCTGAGCAGCAAGGCAGGTGCGCTTTATGCTCGCGCCGGATTCAATGTCATTGCAACTTCCAACAGCGTTGACGAGGGTATCAACCGCATGAGTGCCGCGCTCAAGCGCCGGATGAACTTCGAAATCATTCCTGCTATCCGCTCCCTGGACGCTGAAATTGCGGTGGTCGAGCGCGAGGTGAAAAAGCTCAATGATCAATCCGGGCTGACCGTCAGAGTTCATCGTCCGGTTCTGGAAGTGCTGGTAACCATTTTCCACGAATTACGAAATGGTCAGACTCTGGATGGGCGCAGCACCGATCGTCTGGCCGGGGCAAGCATGTCTACGGCCGAGGCGGTGGGGGTCGGCCATGCGCTATCCGTGCATGCCTATTACTATTCCAATGGTGAACTGGATATCAATCAGCTGGTTCACTTCATTATCGGTTCAGCGATCAAGGACAATGCCGATGACCGTCGGCGTCTGCGACATTATTTTGATACCGAAGTCGCCAGTCGCAGCGGAGAAGCCTGGCAGCAGGCTTATGCCCAGCGCGAGCTGATTTGATAGCATGGCGCGCTGGAATATCTTCAAGGACGGCATTTGAACTCCTCTCTGGCTCAGCAGGATCTCGATCATCTGTTTCATCCGGCCACCGATCTGCTCGGGCATAAATCCAGCGGCCCGATTATCTGGTCGCGCGGCAAGGGGGTTTATGTGTATGACAGTCAGGGGCGGGAGTACCTGGAAGGGATGGCCGGGCTGTGGTGCACCGCGCTGGGTTATGGCGAGAAGGAGCTTGCCCGGGTGGCTGCCGAGCAGATGGAGACGTTTTGTTATGGTCCGCTGTTTGCCGGCCGGAGCAACGAACCCAGCATCCGGCTGGCGACTCGACTGGCGCACTGGGTACCGATTGAAGGGGCGCGCTTTCTGTTCGGTTGTTCCGGCTCGGATGCCAATGATGCCCAGATCAAGCTGATTCGTTACTATTTCAATGCAATCGGGCAGCCGAAAAAGAAAAAGATTCTGTCGCGCGGCAATGCCTACCATGGCGTCACCGTTGCTACCGCTGCGCTGACCGGTCTTCCGGCATTTCACAAGCACTTCGACCTGGCGATGGACGATGTGATTCACCTGACCTCACCGCACTATTACCGCCAGGGTCGGGATGGCGAGTCCGAGGCGCAGTTTGTCGATCGCCTGGCGACCGAACTCGAGGCGGTGATCGAGCGCGAGGGTGCCGATACGATTGCAGCAATGATCGCCGAGCCGCTGATGGGGGCCGGCGGCGTGATTCTGCCGCCGACCGGCTACTGGGAGCGGATTCAGCCGATTCTCAAACGCCAGGGCATCCTGTTTATCGATGATGAAGTGGTGTGTGCCTTTGGTCGTACCGGCAACCCGTTTGGCTGTCAGACCTATGACCTGGAGCCGACCACGATGACCATGGCCAAAGCGCTGTCCTCGGCCTATCAGCCGATTTCAGCGGTGGCGGTGCCGCCGTTCATGTACGAGGCTATCGAACAAGCCGCAGGTGGAGTCGGTATCTTTGCCCACGGACTGACCTATTCCGGCCATCCGGTGGCCGCCGCCGTGGCCGATCGCAACCTTGAACTAATGGAAGAGCGCGGCCTGATGGCGCATGCCGCCACTGTCGGCGAGTATTTGCAGCACAGCCTGGCGCCGTTGGCCGACCATCCGCTGGTCGGCAACCTGCGCGGTATCGGTCTGATCGCCGGGCTGGAACTGGCCGCCGACAAGACCACTGGGAAACCCTTCGATCCGGCCGAAAAAATGGGATTCAAGGTTGCCGCCGCCTGCCTGGAAGCCGGCCTGGTCGTGCGCGCCATCCCCGGCGACATCATCGCGATCTGTCCGCCGTTGATTATTGACGAGGCTCAGGTGGATGAATTGGTTGAAAAACTTGCAAGGGGGCTGGATAAGGTAATGGAGGAAACAAGGGTTTAGGGTTTACGGTAAACAATGGTAGGTCGGGGCGACGTCCCCGACGGTCACGGTTCTCGGTTGGCACCACAAGCCCGGATTATCAGACAGTCAGATCCTGATATTCTGGATGGCGTTGGATCCAGGTCTTGACGTAGGGGCAAACGGGTTTGACTTTCAGGCTCTCGGAACGGGCCCAGTCGAGGGCATGCTGGGTCAGTTGACCGGCAAGGCCTCGACCGCCGACGGCGTCGGGCACTCGCACGCTGTTCATGGAGACCACATCCCCCGACCGGGTAAATTCCAGCACACAAGTCTCACCTTCCACCACCATGGAAAAACGGCCAGCATCCAGTTCGAGTTGAATCTCGTTTTCAGTCATTTAAACCTCCTTTTGCTTCAAAAGTATGCCTTCGGCGACAACCGATGCCTTGAATCCGGGCCAGTGGTGGCCACGGAGAATCATGACCGTCGGGGACGTCGCCCCGACCTACCATTATTATCCTGAACCCTGTGTTTAATACAAAAACCGTGTCCGAATCGTAGCAGGCACCTTGTCCAGTTCAGCCACCAGTGCCGGGGTATCCGGTGCTTCGACGTCCATCACCACATAACCGATATCCGGCAGGGTCTGCAGGTACTGGGAAACGATATTGATGCCGGCGCTTGAAAACAGGTTGTTCAAGGCCTGCAGGACGCCGGGTTCATTGCGGTGAATATGCATGATGCGGCGGGCGCCGGCGTGGTCGGGCAGGGCGACTTCGGGAAAATTGACCGCACCCATGGTCGAACCGTTATCGGAATAGCGAACCAGCTTGGCTGCCACGTCCAGCGCGATATTCTCCTGGGCCTCGCGGGTGCTGCCGCCGATGTGCGGTGTCAGCAGGACATTGTCCATGCCGCGCAGCTCCGACTCGAAACGTTCGTCGCCGCTCGACGGTTCGGTCGGGAAGACATCCACGGCGGCGCCACCCAGATGTTGCTGCCGCAGTGCCTCGGCCAGCGCCGGAATATCGACGACCTTGCCGCGCGATGCATTGATCAGATGACTGCCCGGTCGAAGGGTGGCCAATTGCTTCGCTGCGATCAGGTTTCGGGTCTGTTCGGTATCGGGTACATGCAGGCTGAGCACATCGGCGACTTGCAACAAGTCATCCAGGCTGGCAGCCGGTTCGGCATTACCGAGCGGAAGCTTGTCGACGATATCGTGATAAATCACTTTCATGCCCAGCCCTTCGGCCAGGATGCCGAGCTGTGAGCCGATATGACCGTAACCGACGATTCCGAGAACTTTACCGCGAACTTCGTGTGAGCCTTTGGCCGTTTTCAGCCAGTCGCCACGATGGGCCGCCATGTTCTTGGCCGGAATGCCGCGCATCAACACGATGATCTCGGCCAGCACCAGTTCGGCCACCGAGCGGGTATTGGCATAGGGCGCGTTGAAAACCGGAATTCCCCGTCGGCGAGCAGCGGCAAGATCAACCTGATCGGTGCCGATGCAGAAACAGCCGATCGCGGTCAGTTTGCCGGCGGCTTCAAGCACTTCGTCCGTGATGCGGGTACGTGAACGGATGCCGAGAAAGTGAGCATCGGCAACCGCAGCCAGCAGTTCGTCGTGTTCAAGCGCGCCGGAACGGGTTTCGACGCTGTGATAACCCGCCTTGCCAATATACTCGGGAGCGCGATCGTGCACGCCTTCGAGCAGCATGAAATTGATTTTATCCTTGGCCAGGGAGTAGTTGGGGGCACTCATTGCAGTCAATTGAGCCTTGATTGAAACGAATCTGGGTGCATTATGGCAGGATCATCCCCGACGATTCGAAACCCGGACCAAATTACCTGATGGAAAGACTGACAGATCCCGAAAGCCTGAACCACTACGGTCGCGACTGGACCCGTTTCTGGCAGCCGGCAGCCACAGCCGTGGTGTTCCCGGAATCGATTGACGATGTGGTCGACATCGTTCGCCAGGCACGCGCCGACGGGTCGAAGCTGGTTCCCAGCGGTGGTCGGACCGGATTGTCCGGCGGTGCGGTTGCCGCAAACGGCGAGATTGTCGTCTCGATGGAACGCATGCGCCGGTTGATCGACTTTGATGCCGCCGAGCCCAGCCTGACGGTCGAAGCGGGCATGACCGTCGGCACGGTGCAGCAAACAGCGGTCGAGAATGGCTGCTACTACCCGGTGGACTGGGCGGCAGCGGCTTCCAGCCAGGTCGGCGGCAGCATTGCGACCAACGCCGGGGGCATACGCGTACTGCGCTATGGAATGACCCGGGAGTGGGTTCGCGGGCTGACGGTGGTGACCGGTACCGGCGAGGTCCTGCGTCTGAACCAGGGACTGATCAAGAACAATACCGGATATGATCTGCGCCAACTCATGGTGGGCAGTGAAGGAACGTTGGGGATTGTCGTCGAGGCAACCCTGGGACTGCTGCCGCCACCACCCGAGCAATCGGTACTTTTACTCGGATTCACCGGCCTGGATGCCCTGATGCCGGCGCTGAGTCTGCTGCGCAGATCTCTCCGGTTGTCGGCATTCGAGTTCTTTGATCGTCGTTCGGTCGATCATGTTGCCCATGCCACCGGGCAGACGTTTCCACTTGACGCCGGTGCCTGCCCGTTTTTTGCCGTGGTCGAATTCGACGACCCGGAACAAAGTGTCCAGGACCAGGCGCTGGGCGTTTTCGAGCAACTGGTTGACGAGGGCCTGGTGGCTGACGGCACGATCAGCCAGTCCGGTGCCCAGGCTGCCGAACTGTGGTCCTGGCGCGAGGCGATCAGTGAGTCGATTGCGCCGATGACACCCTACAAGAATGATCTGGCGGTCCGGGTGGGGCGGGTGCCGGACTTCCTCGATGACCTTGATGCGCTGGTCAGACAACGCTATCCGGATTTCGAGGTGGTCTGGTTCGGGCATATCGGGGATGGCAATCTGCACATGAATGTGCTCAAACCGGAAAGCTGGTCGATTGACGAATTTCACGCGGCCGGTCGCAAACTCAGTCCGGCGGTATTCGAACTGGTCAAGCGCTACCAGGGCAGCATCTCGGCCGAGCACGGGGTCGGACTGCTCAAGCGCGATGATCTGGCCTGGTCGCGCTCGGCAGAGGAAATCGAGTTCATGACCCGGATCAAGGCCGCCTTCGATCCGGACGGGATCATGAATCCCGGCAAGTTGCTGGTGGCGTCTCAAGGGTCATGAGTGACCCGGCAGTCTGCTATTGTTGCTGACCAGAACACTAATCAGCAAACAACCAACCACACGAGTATTTACGATGAAGCGAATTTTTCTTGTCCTCTGTCTGAGCCTGATGGTATCGGCGGTTGCAGCCGAAAGCATGAGCCTGGAAGCGATTGCGAAACTCCAGTCAGTCAGTGAAATTGCGGTCAGTCCCGACGGTCGTCATATTGCCTACACGGTCAGCGTTCCCCGTGATCTGTCCAGGGAAGACGATGGTCCGGCCTGGTCGGAACTGCATGTGGTGGGTCCGGATGGTGAAAGCCAGCCGTTTATCACCGGTCAGGTCAATATCGGCTCGATCAGCTGGCAACCGGATCGCGACGCCATCGCTTTCATTGCCAAGCGCGGTGAGGATGAGCACGCCCAGCTTCACCTGATACCGGTTCGTGGAGGTGAGTCGCGCAGGCTGGCAGAGTTGCCCGGTGGAATTTCAGGCTACAGCTTTCATCCGGATGGCACCCGCGTCGCGCTGATCGGTACCGAGCAGCAGAATGAGGATGAACGGGAGCTGGCTGACCGGGGTTTTGATCAGATCATTTATGAAGAAGGCCTGCTGAATCGGCGTCTGTTCATTCAGTCGCTGACCGGAGTCCAGGGAGAATCGGAGGCGCTGGATATCGAAGGGTCGATTCAGGCTGTCGAATGGTCGCCCGCCGGCGATCGACTGGCGGTCAAGGTCACCCCGAACCAGTTGGTCGACGACACCCTGATGTTCCAGCGAATCCGCATCGTTACGCCCGAGGGAGAAGTACTCGGCCGGGTTGAAAATCCCGGCAAGCTGGGCGCAATGGCATGGAGCCCGGACGGAAGCCATCTGGCCTTTATTGGTACAACCATTGTCAACGATCCCAGTGAGGGCCGGTTGATGGTGGTCGGCTCCAGCGGCGGAGACTGGAACCACCTGATGCCGGGGCTTGAGGGCCATATCAGGCAGCTGGGTTGGAGCACCTCCGGTGAGCTGTTGTTTGTCAGTCATGAAGGCGTTGAAACGCGAGTGGGTCGAATTTCACTGGATGGCTCGGAGCAGTCCGGCATTCTGCATCAGCCTGAGTTGATCGTGGGGCGTATCCACGCCAGCGACAATGGCAAGCTGGCCCTGACGGCATCGACACCTCGTCACCCGAACGAGTTGTTTGTAATCGAGTCGGGAGAATCGGAGCCCCGGCGGCTGACCCGGTCCAACGACTGGCTTGATGCGGTCGACATGGCCCGACAGTCGGTTTTCGAATACCAGGCCGAGGACGGACTGGAACTGCAGGGATTGCTGGTCTGGCCACTGGATTATCGCGAAGGCCAGCGTTATCCGCTGATTCTGGCCGCCCACGGTGGACCGGAGGCACATTACTCCAACGGCTGGTTGACCAGCTACAACCTGCCGGCCCAGCACGCGGCGGCCGAAGGCTATTTCATGTTCTATCCGAACTATCGCGGCAGCACCGGGCGCGGGGTCGACTTCACTCTGCTGTCGCAGGGCCGGCCGGCCAAAGAGGAGTTCAGCGATCTGATCGACGGGATCGACGCGCTGATCGAGGCAGGTCTGGTCGATGCTGATCGAGTCGGTATCACCGGTGGTTCCTATGGCGGGTATGCCTCGGCCTGGGCGGCAACCTACTATTCGGACCGCTTCGCAGCTGCGGTGATGAATGTTGGGCTGTCGGACAAGATCGCGATGTTTGGCACCTCGGATATTCCCCAGGAACTGTATCTGGTTCACTACCGCACCTGGCCGTGGGAAGACTGGGATCTGTACCGCGAGGCCAGCCCGATTTTCTACGCTGATCGGGCGCGCACTCCGCTGTTGATCCTCCACGGGGCGGCTGACCCTCGTGTAGACCCGACCCAGTCGCGCATTCTCTATCGCTTCCTGAAACTGCAGGAGAACCCGCCGCCGCTTCGTCTGGTGCTGTATCCGGGAGAAGGTCACGGCAACGCCCGCGCTGCTTCACGCTGGGATTACAGTCTGCGCCTGATGCGATGGATGAATCACTATCTGAAAGGCGAGGGCGGTGATCCTCCGCCGTATCAGCTTGATTACGGCCTTGAACCGGACAACGAGGACTGAGCATGGAAGAGGCCAGATCCAGCCAGATTCTGGAAAAACTCAATGCCAGCAACAGCGATACCCTGATGGCGCATCTGGGGATCGTCTACAGCGCCGTGGGCAATGACTTTCTTGAGGCACAGATGCCGGTCAATGCATCGGTTCACCAGCCGATGAAAATCCTGCATGGTGGAGCGACAGCGGCGCTGGCCGAGTCGGTGGGCAGTGCCGCCTCGGCATTGCAGATCGACCTGAAGCGCCGGTTTGCAGTCGGGATGGCGCTCGATATTCATCATCTCAAAAGCATTTCCGACGGCTTGGTCACCGCGCGGGCCGAGCCGATTCATCTGGGCCGCTCGACGCACTTGTGGGATATTCGGGTTCGCGATGAGCAGGACAACACCATCGCGGTGTCGCGGCTGAGCATGATGGTGCTGGACAGGCGAGATTAAGGACTAGACCGTTTCCGACTCCACTCGATTGCCGCCGCGGTGGCGGGCCTGTTCGAGCATTTCCGAGGCGCGTTCGAGGTAGTGCTCGGCTCGACACTCGCCCTCCGGACGGGCGATAAAAAGCCCGACACTGACCGTGATCAAGCCGTTGGTGCCGGACAGCGCGAGGTCAGAAACCGCCTCGCGAAAGTCATCGGAGATCTCCTGCGTCTGGTCAGGCAGATCGCCGCACAGCGTAACCACAAAGTCTCCATTTTCTGCCGGGAGCAGCAGGCCCCCACGCGACTTCGCGATGCTGGCAACTGTTTCGCGCAGGGCAGCAGCGGCGTAACCGGATTCCGGCTCGGCGTCATGGTCAAGACCGATTCGAAGCACACCGAGGTAATCCTGCTGATTAAGGCAGCGGTCAAACTGTTCGGCGACCTGACGAAGGATGTCGGGTTCGCTCAGCGGCTCGAACCCGCTGGCTCCGCTGGCGGAAGAACGCTCGTGGACTGACAGATTATGTCCATTGTGCTGACGGTTAGTGGCACGTTGACCGTTCTTGCGCAACAGGGCCAGAAGTACCAGCACCAGCGTCATGGCGACCACACCGATCGCACCGAGCTGGACCACGTCCGGCGCGGCGTAGTCGGTCTGCGCTGCTACGGTCGGGCTGACCAGGCCCAGCACGATTCCCAGCAGGGACAGACATAAGCCGGCCAGCATCCTGCCAAGCGCATGGTGACGAATCTCATCAAGCTCCCAGGGTGGGCGATAGAGAGTATTCGCGGATTGAGCAATCGAGTCATGGTCTGACTCGACTGCCATTGTCCCCTTGCTGTATTGCATCTGCTTTTCGGCTCCTGCGGGCAACCTGGTTGCCCGGCTTGAACTTGCTGTCACGCCGATGGCGTGACCCCCTTGAGTCGAAATTGGAAATGCAATAACTGTGCCGACCAGCCGGTTTCAGTCGACAGGCCTGACATCGACCCGCACACGAATCGTGTCTCCCGGATGATGGCGAGTATTGGTGTGATAGAGCCTGCCGTCATACTCATAGGTCACCCGATAGCCAGTCACCACCGATTCCTCGCGGTAATCCCGCTCTATTCGGCATTGCTCCTGGGTAACCTGGCGGTAACTTTCCGGTCCACGATTGCGTCGGTCGACGTCTCGGCCGATCGAGCCGCCAAGCAATACGCCGGCGGCGGTCGCTGCACGTTTGCCGTTGCCGCCACCGAACTGATTGCCGATTACCCCGCCGATGATGGCGCCGGCAATGGTGCCGGTGCGCGAGTTCCGTCTCTGGTCGACCCGCACGTAGTGTTCCTCTTCCCAGCAGACTTCGCGATTGATCGGGGTGCGTTCAACGCGGTATTCGGGTTTGACGTCAACGACCCTGGCGTGCTGATAGTGGTTTCCGCCAGCCTGCGCCATTCCGGCCGTCAGAACACCGGCCAGCAGAAGAATCGATTTCCTGATCATGATGATGCTCCTTGGGTAAGTGATTGATCACAACGCCATATCGACGTTGCGAAAAAGATTAAGCGAGGTGGGCTGAACCGAATCTGAACTTGTCGGGGATCTTCTACCGGTGTGAATCAGGGCTGTCGGTTTGCTGCTGATGGCAGTCTGGATTAGGATGAGTTCGGAAACTCTCAAAACTATCAGGAGACGTGCATGGCCGCGCATGAAACTGCAGCAATTCGCAACCTCGCCCTGTTGGGCCACGCAGGCGCCGGCAAGACCAGCCTGCTGGAAATGCTCCTGGTCAAGTCTGGTGTGCTCGGGGAGCCCGGGACCATTGAGCGCGGCAGCACGGTTTCGGACTTTGATCCACAGGAAAAGAACTACCGGCATTCGCTCAATTCATCCCTGGCATCGCTGCCCTTCGAGGATGTGCATGTCAATATCATCGATACGCCGGGCGATCCGGACTTCCGCGGCCAGACCCTGGCGGCAATGAGTGCGGTCGAAACCGCTGTCATCGTGATCAATGCCAGTAACGGCATCGAGATGTCGACCCGCCGTCTGATGCAACGCGCCAGACAGCGCAAGCTTTGCCGGGTCATCGTGATCAACCGGATGGATGCCGACGATGTCGATCTGGAGCAACTGGTCAGGGATATTCGCGACGAATTCGGAAGCGAGTGCCTTCCAGTCAATCTGCCTTGTGACGATCGCAAGACCGTACGCGACTGCTTTTTCAAGTCCGACGGCCAGACCGACATCTTTTCGCTGGCTGATGCGCATACCGAGATTCTCGATCAGGTGGTCGAGGTAGACGAGGAGTTGATGGCTGCCTATCTCGATGGCAAGACCATTGCCCAGGATGCGTTGCACGATGCCTTCGAGAAGTCTTTGCGGCAGGGCCATCTGGTGCCGATCTGTTTTACCTCGGCGTTGACCGGGGCCGGCTGCGGAGAATTCCTGAAATTCTGCAAGCGTCTGCTTCCCAATCCGGTGGAAGGTAATCCTCCCCCTTTCCGCAGTGGTCCCGATAATGAGCGGGTTGCGGCAACGGCTGATCCGGATGCGCATGTCCTGGCTCACGTATTCAAGATCACCAACGATCCCTATGCCGGCAAACTCAGTGTGTTTCGGTTGTATCAAGGCACGATCAAAGCCGGTACCCAGTTGTTTGTCGGTGATGAACGCAAGCCGGTCAAGGTAGCTCACCTGTATCGCATGCAAGGCAAGGAGCATATCGAGATCGACACCGCGATTCCGGGCGACCTGTGTGCGCTGGCCAAGCTTGATGACATCCACTACAACGCCGTGCTCCACGACAGCCATGACGAGGATCACTATTACCTCAAGCCGATTGACTTCCCGCAACCGATGTTCGGCCTGGCCGTCGAAGCCAGGACCCGCGGTCAGGAGCAGAAACTGGCCTCATCGCTGGCTCGGCTCAGCGAGGAAGACCCATGCTTTCAGGTCGAACACAATCAGGAGCTCAATGAAACCGTGATTCGCGGGCTGGGCGAAATGCACTTGCGAATCATGCTCGAACGAATGAAGCTGCGCTACAACGTTGAAGTTGATACCCGTACGCCGCGAGTTGCCTATCGCGAGACCATTACCCGCCAGGCTGAAGGACACTACCGGCACAAGAAGCAGACCGGTGGTGCAGGGCAGTTCGGCGAGGTATTCATGCGGGTCCGTCCTCTGGCTCGCGGTGAAGGTTTTTCGTTCAAGAGTGAAGTGGTGGGCGCGGCCATTCCAACCAACCTGATTCCGGCGGTCGAAAAAGGGGTGCGCCAATTGCTCGACGAGGGTGCGATTGCCGGCTTTCCGCTGCAGGACATCGAGGCCATTGTTTATGACGGCAAGCACCATCCGGTGGATTCAAAAGAGGTGGCTTTTGTGGTTGCCGGGCGCAGGGCTTTCCTCGAAGCGATCGAAAACGCCGGGGCGCAGGTTCTGGAGCCGATCGTCGAGATGGAAGTCAGCGTGCCCGATACCGCGATGGGCGATGTCACCAGCAGCCTGGCGACCAAGCGTGCCCGCATCCAGGGTACCGACAGCTTGCGCGGCGGCATGACCAGCATCAGTGCAGCAGTGCCGTTATCGGCGGTGGCCGATTTTCCTACGGAATTGAAAAGCCTGACCGGTGGCGAAGGCCGCTACACCATCTCGTTCTCACACTACGAAGCAGTCCCGGTCAATATCCAGAAGGAACTCGTCGAACAACACCAGAACCGGCGCAATGGCGAGGCCTGATATTTTTGATCAGACCGCAACCGAACGCAGGGTTCGGTCAAGTGTCTGGATCTGTTTTTCCAGGTTGGCCAAGCTCGATCGGTTGTCGATGACATAATCGGCAATGTCAAGGCGAGACTCGCGGCTTGTCTGGGACCGGATCATGGCCTGGGCCTGGTGATCGTCAATGTCATCTCGCGCGGTCAGTCGCTCGATCTGAACGTCTTCAGGCACGTCCACCACCACGACCTTGTCGGCGTCACTGAACAAACCGCTTTCGACCAACAGCGGCACGACCAGGACGATATAGTCGGCCTGATCGGCAGCGGCAATACGCGCCTTGACCTCGCCTTCGATCAAGGGGTGGGTGATCGCTTCCAGCAGTTTGCGGTCCTGCGGGTCCGCGAATACGCGTTCACGAAGCCCGGATCGGTTCAGGCTGCCATTTTCATTGAGCATATCGTTGCCAAAACTGGCGACAATGCGCTCCAGTCCAGGAGTTCCCGGAGCAACCACTTCACGCGCAATAAGATCGGTGTCGATGACCGTCGCCCCCAGCTTCGCCAGGCCATCGGAAACAGCCGTCTTGCCGGATGCGATTCCACCGGTCAACGCCACGAGCAACGGTCGTTTTCGCGCACTGGATTTGCCTGCCCCGGTGCCTCGAAGCCAGCTGAAATAGCGCTCGGCCCAGGCCAGCAGTTTCTCCGGCTTGTTGGCTTTCTTCCATTCGCCGGCCGCAAACTTGTTGCCTTCGCTCCAGGTCGGATAGACGTGAATCGTTCCCATGATCTTGTTCAGTCCCAGGCCGTGATTCATGGCCAGCACAAACTCCGGCAGCATTTCGCCGGCATTGGCACCGACGATGGTCACGCCGAGAATTCGATCCTTGCCGGGCTCGGTCAGTACCTTGACGAAACCATAGTCGGCACTTTCGGCAATGGCCCGATCCAGATCATCGAGTCGATAGGTGGTGACATCACATTCGATCTCCTGGTCCACCGCCTCGTCCTCGCTCAAGCCGACTCGGGCGACTTCCGGATCGGTAAAGGTTACCCAGGGCAAGGCCCGGTAACTGGTGCGGAACGACCAGAAAGGGCTGATCAATGCATTGACCGCGGCTGACCAGGCCTGGTGCGAGGCAATATGGGTGAACTGGTAGGGCCCGGCGGCATCACCACAGACGTAGATATTCGGAAAATTGGTGCGCTGGAATCCATCGGTTTCGATGCGCTTGCGCGCATCAAGCCGGACCCCGATGTTTTCCAGGCCATAGCCATCTACCCGGGTCTTGCGCCCCAGCGCTACCAGCAACCGGTCGAACTCGAAGACGACTTCCTGGTGCTTGTGTTCACAAACCAGACGCTGTCCGTGCTCGATCCGCAGCGCCTTGTGAGCAGTTGCGACCGTTGCTCCATCACGTTCAAGGTGCTCGGCCAGCAGCTCTCCGGCCTCCTTGTCCTCGCGCGGCAGCAATCGGGGAGCCATTTCAACAACGGTCACTTTTGATCCCAGGCGGGCAAACGCCTGGGCAAGCTCCGAACCAATCGGGCCACCGCCCAGCACCACCAGGCGCTCCGGCAGTTTCTTCAGATCCCACAGGGTGTCTGAAGTCAGAAAATCAGTACCGTCGAGACCGTCGATAGGCGGCACCAGCGGTTCGGCCCCTGTGGCCAGCACAATCGATCGTGCCGATAGGCGCTTGCCGTTGACCTCGACTTCCCAGGGCGAGACCAGTGTCGCTTTGCCCTCAATCACATCCACGCCCATGCCGCGGTAGCGCTCGGGAGAGTCATGTGGCGCAATTTTCCCGATCACTTCATGGACCCGCGCCATCACCTCGCTGAAATCGATTTCGGTCGTGATCCGGCGTACTCCATATCGCTGGCTGTCGCGAGCTTCGGCCATCAGTCGAGCCGTGCGCAGCAGCGCCTTGGAAGGGATACAGCCGGTATTCAGGCAGTCACCGCCCATCGCATTCTTTTCGATCAGCGCGACCCTGGCCTTGACGGTGGCACCGATGTAGGCCGATACCAGGCCGGCGGCACCGGCACCGATCACCACCAGGTTGTAGTCGAAGCTTGCCGGGCGGGAGTAGCCGCGATAGACCTTGCGTCGCTTCAATAGTCCCAGTATCCAGCGCAGTAACAACGGTAGCAGTCCGAGCAAGACGAAAGCACCGATCAGGCCCGGGGAAAGTATGTCGCCCATTTCATCGATCTGGGCCAGCTGGGTGCCGGCGTTGACGTAAACCACGGTTGCCGGGAGCATGCCCAGCTGGCTGACCCAGAAGTAGGTCCAGGTGCGGATCGGGGTGAGTGCCATCAACAGATTGATCAGCCAGAACGGAAACACCGGGACCAGCCGGAGTGCTAGCAGATAAAAACCACCATCCCGCTCTACGCCGGCATTGATCGCCTTCAGGCGCTTTCCGAAACGCTGCTGAATGCTGTCGCGAAACAGAAACCGGGCGGCCAGAAACACCAGTGTTGCACCGATGGTGCTGGCAAAGGACACAGCGACCGTACCGATCAGCACGCCGAACAGTGCACCGCCGGCCAGGGTCAGTACCGCTGCTCCGGGCACAGACAGTGCGGCCATGACGATGTAGACCAGCATGTAGCCGGCAATCATGATCAGCAGATTCGATTCGGTGAACGCCAGCAACTGGTCGCGTCGTTCGCGCAGGGTTTCGAGATTCAGGTACTGGCCGAGATCGAATACGAAATACGCGGCAATGGCAGCCGCGAACAGCGCGATGATGGAAAGTCTCAACAACATCTTGCTTGACATCAGCCAGTCTCGTGGAAGTATGGGATGGTAGACCGGATCAGCATAGCGGAGCTTTCAGATGGATTCATCAAGGACGATCATTGGGAACTCGGCGCGCGGCCCAGGCAGGCCCGCTGGATTCCGGCCAGGTCGTTCTCACTTTGAACTGACTCCAACCCGGCTCGAGTCATCAGTTCCCGAACCGCTTCAGCCTGGTCGTATCCATGTTCAATGATCAGCCAGCCACGCGGCTTGAGCAGGATCGCAGCCTGATCGATCAGGCGACGGATCAGGCTCAGTCCATCGCGGCCACAGGCCAGCGCTTGTGCCGGCTCGAAACGCAGGTCGCCTCTGGTCAGGTGCGGATCGTCAGCAGCGATGTAGGGCGGGTTGCTGACAATCAGGTCGAAGGTCTGATCGTTGGTCTGATCGTTGAATGCAGCCAGAAGATCACTCCTGACCAGCCTCACCCGTTCCAGCTCCAGCGCTGCGCGGTTTTGACTGGCAACCTCGAGCGCTTCGGTGGATATGTCGCAGCCCGAAACACTCCAGGCTGGCCGTTCGGCCGCCAGGGTCAGCGCAATGCAGCCCGATCCGGTGCCGACATCGATAACCGCGGCAGTCTCCGGCAGATCCAGCTGCAGTGCCATGTCGATCAGCAGCTCGGTTTCCGGCCTGGGAATCAGAACAGCCGGATTGACCCGGAACGGTCGGCCGTAAAACTCACGTTCACCGAGCAGGTAGGCGACAGGAACACCTTCGGCACGCCGGTTGAGCAGGTCGCTGAAGTGCGATGCTGCGGCCTGATCCTGAACCGTGTCGTCCAGATGAGCAAACAACCACGCGCGATCGCAGCCGAACGCTGCGCTTAACAGGAGTTCGGACTCCAGTCGACTTTCGATCCTGGCCGAACCTGCATCGCGCAGCTTCCGGTAGGTGAGTGACGTCTTGATGGTCAAGGAAGCAGGTCATGAAGAATGCCCGGCATTATAGCGAGCTCCGGTGACTGGTAATGCAGGCGAGGATTCCAAAGAGACTTGATCGGCTGTCTCCGATCTGGCATTCTCCAGACAAATGCCGTACTTGGGGGTGATATGCGCACGCTGATATTGATTGCAATTTTGAGTTTTTCGGGCTGGGTTCAGGCCAGCTGCGAGCTGTCCAGTGCAAGACTGGGTCCGGTAATGGTGGTGACCGGTGACTCCGAACGTCGGGTCGTGGAGGCCAAGCCCGATCGTACCGTTCGACTGGAAACGCGTTACGGTGGAGCAGCTGGCTACCGCCACGATTTCTACCAGCGCGGCCAGACGGTCCAGATTTACGTCAGTGCCGGCCAGGTAACCCGCATCTGCCGCGTCCGGGATTAAGAATTTCTAAGGAAAATGGTGGCCAGGGGCAGAACCGAAGCGCAGCGAAGCTCGCTGACCGCAGGTCAGCAATCTAACTGCCCGGCGAAGCCGGAGAGGCAGTTCGATGGAAAGAAGTGGCCAGTGCCAACAAAGCTGCAGATTGGGAAAATGGTGGCCAGGGGCAGAATCGAACTGCCGACACGCGGATTTTCAGTCCGCTGCTCTACCGACTGAGCTACCTGGCCATTTCTTGCGCTGTTCGGACGACAGGCGTCGCGAAGCCGAGTATTAGAACGGTTTGTCCGATTGAAGTCAACCTCGAAGGGCGGGAAATTTTCCGCATGGCAAGATGTCTTACTGAAAACAACTTTTCAAACAGCCAGTTACAGGAGCCACAGATGCTAACGAGAATCTTCACAGTGATGGCGGCAGCATTGTTGCTGACCGCCTGTGCATCGGGCGGGCCGACCCGGGTCGAGGCTGAGGAGGCCTATATCCGGCACGCTGGCCCAGAGCTCAACCGGGTGCGCTACAGTGGGTTTATTCAAGGCTGGCAACCGGTCGGCGATGATTCGGTGCTGATGTCGTTCAGCCGTAACGAATACTATCTGTTCGAATTGTCGCCACCATGCAACCTGGAGCTGCGGCAGGCTACCCATATCGCTCTGAAAACCTCAATGCGGCAGTCAATCGGCCAGTTTGACCGGGTTCAGGTCGGGAATCTGTCCTGCCGGATCAACGCGATTCGAAAAGTGGATTTCGAAGCCGCCCAGGCTGAGATCCAGGACCGGCGAGACCAGGGTTCGGAGTTCGATCGCACGGTCGAGCACGAAACCGACTCTTAAGGAACCTCTGAACAAGTCTACGCCCGTGTAGACTTGTTCAGAGGTTCCTTATTCCGGGGGCACGAAACCTTCGGCCTTGTCCACTTCGCCGCCGAACAGAAAGGCTTCGGCCTGTTCGATCAGGTAGGCGCGATGTTCCGGATCGATCGGACTCAATCGCTTTTCATTGATCAGCATGGTCTGGTGGGCCAGCCATTTCTGCCAGGCGGGTTTCGAGATGTTGTCAAGGATGCGCTGGCCGAGATCGCCGGGCAGCGGCGCTCGCTCCAATCCCTCAGCTTGCTCGTTCAGATAAACACAATGGACGGTTCGGGTCATGGCAGGGTCAGTCGCTGACTGTTCTCAATGGACTGATCATTCTATCAGCCGATGACTGGTAGCGCCGATCAAGGACCATGCCGGCAGCAATACCCACCGCCAGTGGCAACAACCATCCAAGCATCAGGACCAGGTCGTAGTTGTCGGGCAACATCCGGGACAGTCCGATCTGAGTAAAGGCAATATGGGTGGCTACTCCGTTGCCGATCATGGCCGAGTAGTGTTCCTTCAGCCACCAGTTTGCCGGGTGATTCCGGCGCCGGATATCCCGGAACAGGGCCAGCGCCGCCAACGGTCCGATCGCACCAAACGGGATCAGGATAACGGCCGCGTTTGATTTGAGACCGACGCCCATCACAATGATTCCGGACAGCGCCAGCACCACCGCGCCCAGACGATGCCAACGACCGTAAAAACCTTCGATATCCTGGCGAAAGCGAATTGCCCGCAGGCTGGTTGCACAACTCCAGCTGACCAGAATGATCAGGTAGGAGAGAAATACTCCGGTAATGGTGTGGCCGGTCAGAAAAAGATGCGCTGTCAGCGGAACACCGGTGACAATGACAAGCAGCATGCAGAGCAGGAAGGACTGTCCGATACGTCGATGCAACCGGGTTCCCTTGCGATTGAGTACGGCAATCCAGAACAGTATCAGGGCCAGGCCGCCGACGATGATATGGGGCAGGACGAATGAACTCAGTGTCATGGCAGCTTCCTTGAATTGACTGGTGTGGTGCCATGATGGGCGCGGAGCGAATTGGGTTGAGGTGCCACAAGTCAACAATTCGAGGTGCCGAAAGTCATGAATGTGCTGGATGCGCTTGCCTGCCGGAGGGCTGCAGCTATACCTTGTCGTCATGAGAACCAATCTTCAGCTTCGCGAACTCGCAACGCCTCTCGCCTTTGCCTCCTACCTGGCCTGGTTTGCGGTATGGTTTTCAGACAGTCATCTGCTCGGAGTTTCGCCCGGAGGAGCCTGGCTGGCAGACGTTTTCATGATCACGTTTCTGGTCAGCTGGCTCTGGTTCCTGGTGACCGAGGACCGGACTGCCGACTGGATTCTGAATGTTCAATTGATGCTTCTGGCGATCGGCGCGCTGGGCCTGATCAGTCTGGGGCGTTCGGGATCGTCACCGATACTGCTGGTCCTGCTGGTCAGTCAATTTGCCACTCGTTTCCCGCGACTCCAGACCATTTCCCTGTTTGTTCTGATCAACCTGGTTTTCCTGGCACTGATGCTGTTCCGCTGGAACCTGAGTCCTTACACCGCCATGATTTCGCTGGCAGCCTATGGCGCTTTCCAGTTGTTTGCGCTGCTGGTGCTGTGCTACGCGGATGAAGCGGAATCGATGGCCAACGAGCTGCGCCTGGTTAATGCCGACCTTGTGGCGACCCGCTCGCTGCTGGGTGAAAGCGCGCGTGATCAGGAGCGCTTGCGTCTGTCACGCGAGCTGCACGATGTGGCCGGTCACAAGCTGACCGCACTGCGCATGAACTTGCGCGCACTCAAGGCCAGGCCCGAGCTTGAAGGAAGCCGGGAGCTGAACCAGTCCGACGAACTGGCCGCTGAACTGCTGGATGATCTTCGCGCGGTAGTTCGTCAGCTTCGCAAGGGCGATGGGCTGTCGCTGGAAGAGGGGTTTCGGGCCCTGGCTTTGCCGATGGCCAACCTGGGGCTGGATGTCGATATCGAGCCGGCGGTAAGAGTCCAGCGAGTCGAACAGGCCGAAGTCTTGCTCAGCGTGGTCCAGGAAGGGCTGACCAACGCCGCCCGCCACGGCCGCGCACGAAAAGCCTGGCTCAGGCTGCGCCGGATCGATGATGCGCTGGTCCTGGAACTGGACGATGATGGTCAGCTTGACTGGCCGATTGAGGAGGGGATGGGTCTGAACGGCATGCGCGAGCGTCTTGAAGGTCTCGACGGAGGCCTGGAGCTGGCACCGTCCGAACATGGTGGCTTGCGGATCAGCGCCAGGCTGCCACTGGACCCTCAGCCATGACCGGCCCGTCGTCAATTCGCATTGCGCTGGCAGACGATCACGCATTGATACGCGAAGGACTCAAGGCAGTGCTCACCGGTTTTGCCGATATCGAGGTTGTGCTGGAGGCCGACTCGGGACAGGCGTTGCTGGACGGGCTGGTCGAAGCCGATACCGACCTGGTTGTTTCGGATATCCGGATGCCGGGGATGGATGGTATCGCGCTGACCCGGAGCCTGCGGGAACGAGGCTCGCCGCTGCCGGTCCTGCTGCTGACAACCTTTGATGATGAAAACCTGATGCTTGAGGCCGTCGAGGCGGGCGCCCAGGGTTTTTTGCTCAAGGATGTCGCTCCCGATGATCTGGAGCATGCGATCCGTGAAGTAGTGGCCGGGCGCGGCCTGCTTCAGCCGGTGACGACCGATCGGGTCCGTGATCGGTTTGCCTTTACCGACCAGGGTCCTCCCGGGGAAAAATTCAGTCCGCGAGAAGTCGATATTCTCAGGCTGCTTGCCGGTGGATATTCCAATCGAGAGATTGCCCGGACCATTCATCTGGCCGAAGGCACGGTCAAGAACTACGTCTCGGATATTCTGGCCAAGCTGGAGTGCCGGGATCGGACTCGCGCGGTACTGAAAGCGATAACCCTGCGAATCATTTGAGATTCTGGAGCGCTCGTCGGATGGGGCGGGGGAGGCTGCTGGCAAGAGCCTGGTCGAGGGTGAACCAGCGGGTTTGGGCGTTGTCGGCAACGCAGCGGGCACCGGGAGCATGCAGTCGAAGTCGCTGGAAACTGATTGCAAGTCGGAAATGGGAGAACTCGTGAATCAGTGATTCGGGTGCGCGCAGCTCCTCCAGCTCCTCCGGGATTTCGATACTGTCGGCTTCAGGCAGTGACCACAGGCCGCCCCAGATGCCGACCGGCGGTCGGCGTTGCAGCAGAACCTCGCCGCAGTGGTTCTCCAGCATCAGCAGCGTGGTTTCTCGCAGTGGCCGCTCGCGCCGGGGTTTCTTGCCCGGCAGTTCAGCGATCCGTTCATCCAGACGGGCCCGGCAATCAGCGGCCACCGGGCATTCCGGACAGGCAGGCTTGCTGCGGGTGCACACCAGTGCGCCGAGATCCATGATGGCCTGGGTGTAGTCGGCGGCGCGATCATCCGGCGTGCGTTGGTCAGCCGCTTGCCAGAGCTCGCGCAATACGGGCGTCTGTCCGGGCCAGCCGGCAATACCGGCATGACGGGCAACAACCCGCTTGGCGTTGCCGTCCAGGATCGGGGCACGTCGATCGAAAGCCTGGGCGACAATCGCATTGGCCGTCGAACGCCCGATTCCGGGAAGGCTTTCCAACTGTTCGGGATCGTCCGGCAACTGACCGTCAAACTGATCGCGACAAAGTTGTGCGGTCTTGTGCAGATTGCGACCGCGCGCGTAGTAGCCCAGCCCCGACCATAGCGCCAGCACCTCATCCAGCTCGGCGTCAGCCAGATCATTCAGTGACGGAAAACGCGAGACAAAACGAAGGAAGTATGGAATCACCGTTGCAACCTGGGTCTGCTGCAACATCACCTCAGACACCCAGACCCGATAAGCCGTCCGCTCCACCTGCCAAGGCAACTCATGCCGCCCATGATCCTCCCACCAACCCAGAAGCCTTCCCGCAAACCCCACCCCGTTCACGGCCACCAGTCTCCCGGAAACCGTAAACCGTAAACCGTAAATCGTTCTTTTAATCATCCCCAACCGGCAACAAGGCATGCACAAACGTACCGGCATCAAACGGTCGCAAGTCAGCCGCCGTTTCCCCAACCCCGATAAAGCGGATCGGAATCTTCAGTTCCTCGGCAATCGCAAACAGCACGCCACCGCGCGCCGTACCGTCCAGCTTGGTGACGGTAATGCCGGTCAGCGGGACCGACTCGTTGAACTGGCGAGCCTGGGACAGTGCATTCTGGCCGGTTCCTGCGTCGACGACCAGCATGGTCTCGTGCGGTGCGTCCGGATCGATCTTGCGCATGACTCGCCTGACCTTGGCCAGTTCATCCATCAGGTGTCCCTGGGTATGCAGTCGACCGGCGGTGTCGGCAATCAGCACGTCGACACCGCGCGCCCTGGCTGAATGCAGCGCATCGTAAATGACTGCTGCGGTATCAGCGCCGCTGCCCTGGGCAATGACCGGTACATCGTTGCGCTGTCCCCAGGCCTTGAGCTGTTCCACGGCAGCCGCCCGAAACGTATCGCCGGCGGCCAGCATTACGCTCTTGCCTTCATCCAGGTAACGCCGTGCCAGTTTGCCGATCGTCGTGGTCTTGCCGACACCATTGACGCCGACCATCAGAATGACAAAGGGCTTGCGACCGGTATCGACGGCGAGAAACTGCTCACAGGGTTCGATCAGATCGTACAGTTCGGCCTGGACGGCCGGCAGTACCGCATTCGGGCTGGTGATTAATCCCTGCCGAATCGCCTCGCGCAGGCGCTCGATGATGCGGGTAGTGGCGGCAACACCCATGTCGGCGGTCAACAGGGTGGTTTCGATTTCCTCGATCAGGTTTTCGTCGACAACCGAGGCGCCGCGAATCAGCTGAAACAGCGGGCCGAGACTGGCCCTGCTGCGCGCCAGACGCTGCTCCAGCGGATCGGCTCCACCTTTTTCAATCGGCCTGACCTGGGTCGATTCGACTCCTGATCCGGACTTCTTGCGACGAAATATCGAAAACATGTTTTATAGACTGCTCAAGCGGCGCGTTATGCTACCACCATGACGGGAAAGATTCGGATCATCAGTGGCCAGTGGCGGGGTCGCAAGCTGACCGTGCTTGATCAGCCAGGCCTGCGGCCAACCAGTGATCGGGCGCGCGAAACGCTGTTCAACTGGATCGGACCCCGGGTAGCTAGATCGTGTTGCGTCGATCTGTTCGCCGGTACCGGCGCGCTCGGGCTGGAGGCGGCGTCGCGCGGGGCATCCCAAGTCACGCTGATCGAAAAATCCCGACCGCTTGCTGACCAGATTTCCGGTCAGATCGCCACATGGCCCGGCGCAGATTGCGTGCAGGTCGTTTGTGGTGATGCCCTGGCCTGGCTGGCGAGCGCTGGCGGGCCGCTTGACCTGGTGTTCATCGATCCGCCTTACGCTCAGGGTCTGCAACGGCGAGCCTTGCTGAAGCTGATCGAAAGGCAATTGCTGGCCGATCAGGGACTGGTCTATGTCGAGGCCGCTGTCGGAGAGGACTGGGCTGGACAGGACGCCGAATCGATCGATGCCCGCTTCGAAATTCTCAGGGAGCGCGCGGTTGGCCAGATCAATCTGAACCTGCTTCGCTACCGGGCCGGGCACGATTGATCCGTTATAATCCCGGCTTTCCGACGGCAGACCGCATTCGTCCATGACTCAGGCGCCTGATTACCAGATTGCCGTTTATCCCGGCACCTTTGACCCGCTGACAAACGGCCATACCGACCTGATTGTCCGCGCATCACGGATGTTTCGTCGGCTGATTGTCGCGATTGCAGAAAGTCCCCACAAGCGCCCGGCCTTCGATCTGGCCGATCGGATCGAGCTTGCCAGATCGGTGCTTGGCGAGGCTTCGCTGGACAACGTCGAAGTGGTCGGGTTCGACAGTCTGCTGGCGCATTTCGTCCAGCAGCGCGGAGCCGGCGTGATCCTGCGTGGACTGCGCGCGGTATCGGATTTCGAGTATGAGTTTCAGCTTGCATCCATGAATCGTCACCTGGTCAAGCCGGTCGAGACGGTCTTCCTGACCCCGGACGAGAAATACAGCTTTATTTCGTCTACGCTGGTCAAGGAAGTTGCCCGACTTCACGGCAATGTTTCCGGCTTTGTCCATGCACGCGTCGCCCGGGCGCTTGACCAGCACTTTGCCTGACCCTTTATCCATCACGAGCCCACTATGTCGTCTGTCCATCGTTCATCAGTTGTCCTTTCGTTCGCCGTCATTGGTTTGTTCTTGTGCACCTCCAGCCAGGCACAAGACCAGCAACCGAACCGGATTGCCGTCGCCACGGCGCACCAGTTGGCAACTGATGTCGGCGTTCGCATCATGGAGCAGGGCGGCAATGCCTTTGATGCAGCGGTTGCGGTTTCAGCGGCCCTGGCGGTTGTCGAGCCGGCATCGTCCGGCGCCGGTGGCGGCGGTTTCTGGCTGCTGAGTCGAGTCAGCGATGGCATGGTGACCATGGTCGATGGCCGTGAAACCGCCCCGGCCGCCGCCCATGCCGACATGTACCTGGATGCAGACGGCAATGTCGAACGGGACCTGGCCATCAATGGGCCTCTGGCTGCCGGAATCCCCGGAGCGCCGGCCGCCTGGGTTTACCTGGCTGAAACCTATGGCAGTCTGCCGCTGGCCGACTTGCTGGCACCGGCCATCGAACTGGCTGAACAGGGCTATGAAGTCGATCAGAAATACCAGGCACTGCTGAATTTCCGCGCTCACATCATGCAACGCTGGCCGGAAACGGCGGCGATTTTCATGCCCGGCGACGAGGTGCCGGCGCAGGGCACGCTGATCCGCCAACCGGATCTTGCCAACACCCTGAAACGGCTGGCCGAGTTCGGACATGACGGATTTTACAAAGGTGAAACTGCCCGGTTGCTGGTAGAGGGAACGCGCGATGCCGGTGGCATCTGGAGCGAGGAGGATCTGGCCGCCTATGCCGTCAGGGAGCGCGAGCCCATCCGGGTCAGCTACGAAGGTTATGAGCTGATTACCGCGCCACCTCCGTCATCCGGCGGGATTGCCATCGCCCAGATCCTGAATCTTGTCGAACCGTATGATCTTGAAGCCATGACCCGGGTCGAGCGCGTCCATCTGCTCAGTGAAGCGATGCGCCGTGCCTATCGCGACAGAGCCTTGTATCTGGGCGACCCGGATTTTGCCGATATCCCCCAGGAGATGTTGCTCAGCCCGCACTATGCGGCCGGATTGCGTGCCGGCATCCGGATGGACCGGGCCACGCCGTCGGCCAGCCTGGCTTCCGATCCCTCGCTGGTGGCCGAGAGCAACAACACCACCCATTTTTCGTTGATGGATGCTGACGGCAACATGGTCTCGGCGACCTTGACGGTCAATCTTCCCTACGGCTCGGCGTTTGCTCCACCCGGCACCGGCGTTCTGCTGAACAACGAAATGGATGATTTTTCGGCGGCCGAAGGCGAGCCCAATGCCTATGGCCTGATCGGTTTTGCTGCCAATGCCATCGAGCCTGGCAAACGCATGCTTTCTTCGATGAGTCCGACCATTGTGCGTGGCGACCATCGATCCGCCGTGCTCGGAACGCCCGGCGGCTCGCGCATCATCACCATGGTCCTGCTCGGAGTCCTGGACTTTGTCGAAGGCAACGGTCCGGAATCCTGGGTGGCCTTGCCGCGCTTCCATCACCAGTACCAGCCCGACGAGATCTCGCTGGAGCGCGATGCCCTGAACGATGATGAAATTGCAGCCCTTGAAGCCCTGGGCCACGAAGTCAGCATCCGGGCCCGTCCGTGGGGCAATATGCACGCCGTCATGTGGGATCGAGCAAACGACAAAGTCGAAGCCGCTCACGACCCACGCTGGGTCTCGGGAGGCGCCGAGGTGCGCCGGCAGGAGTAGTCGCAATACGACGCTGGCGAGTCGGAAAAATGTGAATTGGCGCACGGAATCCGGCGCCCGCCTGGGCTACATTGAGCACTATTGTTTGTCCGGGAGAACCACCACGTGGATGCCTTGTCCGGGGGGAGCAACAATTCAGTCGTCAGTGGGGATGACGATCTGATTTTCAGCGATCGTTTCGAAGATCTGACTCACAATGCGAATGCCTTTGCCTACCGGATTCTGGATCGGATCACCTATGGTGCGCGGCCCGAAGATATTGTTGCGTTCAACGCGCTGGGCAGCAATCCGGAGGATCGCCTTTCGGCCTTTGTCGATCAGCAACTGAACTGGCAATCGATCAATGACAGTGCGGTTGAGGCGAGGATCAGTGCGGCCGGCTATCAGACGCTGGAAAAGTCGATCACCGAATTGTGGGCAGACCACGTGCTTGGGGCGCAGAGCGACTGGCCGGATCGCTATTTCCCGGTGGCCGAAACCGATGCGGCTCGCCTGATCCGGGCAACCTGGTCCGAGCGCCAGCTCTACGAGATGATGGTCGAGTTCTGGCATGACCACTTCAATGTAGCCGGCTGGGATTTCAGTATCGCTCCGGTTTTCGTGCAGCACGATCGTGATGCCATCCGTCCTGAAGCGCTGGGCAACTTCCGCACCATGCTGGAATCCGTGGCCAAGTCCACGGCGATGCTGTACTACCTGGACAATCGCGCCAATCGCAGCGGCGGCTACAACGAAAACTGGGCCCGCGAACTGATGGAGCTGCATACACTGGGTTCGGATGTTTACTACCCAGGAGCTTCGCACGGTGCCATTCCGATTGGTGAGGATGATCTAGCCATTGGATACAGTGATGCCGATGTCTATGATGTGGCCCGTTGTTTCACGGGCTGGACCGTTCGCAATGGCCACTGGAACTTCCCGGACGGTCCCGAGTACGACACCGGAGAATTCTTTTACTTCTCCAATTGGCATGAGGGTGGCCAGAAGTACGTTCTCGGGAAGTGGATTCCTCCTCCGGGGCAGTCTGGCGGTCAACAGGAAGCGCATTCGGTAATGAACTATCTTTGCGTTCATCAGGCAACGGCACACTTTATTTGTCGAAAACTGTGCCGTCGTTTTATATCTGATGACCCGCCACAGTCGCTGGTGGACTCAGCGGCCCAGGTCTGGCGTACCCACTGGCAGTCGACGGACCAGATTGCCCAGGTCATGCGCCATATTCTGACCTCCAGTGAAATGCTGAACGGGCAGGGCAGCAAGGTCCGCCGCCCGTTCGAACTGCTGGCGGCCACTCTGCGCAAGACTGACGCGCAGATCGAGCCGCGCCACTACGATGGCTGGACGCCCTATGGCGAGCTGTTCAGCCGCTTTCAGCAGACCGGACATGGGTCGTTTCGCTGGCCGGCACCCAATGGCTACCCGGATACCGCCGATCGCTGGACTTCGGCCTCGGTCATGGGTCAGAGCTGGCGGCTACTCAGTCGTCTGCCGGAGTTGCGCGAAGCCGATGAAGGGGACTTCCTGCTGCGTGTTCAGGAACTGACAGAAGCCGGACTGCCCAGCGCCTCGGCGCGTACGGCCGAAAATCTGATCGACTGGTGGTCGCAGCGGTTGACTGGCAGCAATCTGGCGCCGGCGCGCCGCCAGCAGATCATCGATTTCCTGCGCCAGAACGCCGCTGCTGATGCCCCGTTGAACATTACCGCTGGATTGCCCAACGGCAACTGGAGTGGTGGTGATCTCAGTGCGCACTATACGCCGGCTCGCCTGCGAGCCGCGGTATCCCTGATCCTGATTTCTCCGGAGTTCCACCAGCGATGATTACCCGCCGTTCGTTCATGAAGGGGTGCTGTGCGGTAGCCGGAGCCAGCGCGCTGCCGGCAGCTGCCTTTTTCAATCCACTCAATGCCGGTCGCGGTATCGGCAATGACGTGGTCATATATCTGTTTCTCAGAGGCGGAATGGATGCGCTTCACTTGGTCGTGCCCTATGCTGGGCCAGAGCGCGTGGCCTACGAGGCAATTCGCGGCAATCTGCTGATTCCGGAAAGCCGGCTCAGGCCCATCAGTGCCGAATGGGCGCTGCATCCGCGCGCCGGCGGTGGTCCGGGCGATGGTGTCGGAAGTGCTCCGCGCTGGCTGCAGCGTCTGTGGCTGGAAGATCGGCTAGCGATTGTCCTCGGCAGCGGCATGCCTACCCACCTTTCTCGCAGCCACTTCGATGCCCAGGCCTGGATCGATCTGGGAACGCCCGGCGACAAGAACACACCGGACGGCTGGCTGACCCGTTACCTGGCCAGCGCAACCGGGTTGCCGGAAGCCGGGCTGAGTCATGCTTTCGGCTTCGGATCGAATCAGCCACTGGCGCTGATGGGCAACAATGAAGCATTTACCGTCTCCAGTGCGCAGGAGTTTCGGGTCGACGGTTTTCACTGGTCCTGGAACAATTCCGATCCGGCTATCAACGGCCATCAGGGTGCCCATCATCAGCTGGATCAATTGTGGAGTCAGGCCGCAGGCGGTCTCGGCCAGGCCGGTCGGCTGACGGCCGATGCACTGGCGCAAATGAGGGACACTGACTTCGAGAACTATCAGCCCGAGGGCGAAGCGGTCTATCCGGACAATGGCCTGGGCGCTCAACTGGCCAACCTGGCTCAGCTGATCAAGGCTGATACCGGAGTCGTTGCCGCCACGCTGGACTACGGTGGCTGGGATACGCATGAAGGCCAGGGCATGCCCGATCCGGGCAATGCCTCGCACTATGACTACTACGGCAACCTGGTTCAGGGCCTGGCAGAGGCGGTGGATGCTTTCTACACCGATCTGGCGATGTCATCTCAAGGCAATCTGATGAATCGGGTCAACCTGGTCATGCTCAGCGAGTTTGGGCGTAACGTGACCGGCAACCAGTCCAACGGCACTGATCACGGCTACGGCAGCGTGATGATGGCGCTCGGCGGGCGGGTCAACGGCGGCCAGTTTTATGGTGCATTCCCGGGCCTGGACAAGGCTTCGCTTTTCGAAAACCAGGATCTGGATGTCACCACCGACTATCGCCAGGTCCTGGCCGAAGCATTGGTCAGGCGCATGGGCTATCCGAGCGGCTCGCTGGAGACCGTTTTTCCTGATCTGGGCAGCTATTCGCCGCTGGGGGTTTTCCAGGTCTGACTTTGAACCGGAGTTCTTCCATTTACTGCCGATCAAAGCTATAATTGCGGGTTTGCTGATTCAGCAGTTTCAGCAGCGCTTGCCGCGGCAGGTGTCTGTTGCCACACACGGAGAGAACATGGTCAAGATTCGTTTGAGCCGGGGCGGTGCCAAGAAGCAGCCGTTCTACCACATCATCGTAACCGACAGCCGCAATCGTCGCGACGGTCGCAACATTGAACGTCTGGGGTTCTTCAACCCGGTGGCGCGCGGCAATGAAGAACGCCTGCGCCTGGACACTGATCGGGTTGATCACTGGGTCGGACAGGGCGCTCAGTTGTCAGATCGCGTCAGTCACCTGGTCAGCGAAGTGCGCAAGGCTCAGCAGCCGGCCGCCTGATGACCGCCCCGAAGTCCGCTGAGCCGGTCATCATTGGCCATATCAACGGAATTTGGGGGGTTCAGGGCTGGGTTCGGGTCTTCTCCGATACCCGGCCGCCCATTGCGATATTCGACTACCAGCCCTGGTATGTCGGCGATGGGGATACACCGGTAGAAGTCCTCCACTGGAGAAAGCAGGGGCCACGTCTGGTGGCCTGTCTGAAAGGCGTTTCGACGCCTGAACAGGCGCAAGAACTCATCAATGCCGAGATTCGGGTGCCGCGCAACGCGCTGCCCGAGCCGCCTGGCGGCGAATACTACTGGTCCGACCTGGTTGGGCTCGAGGTCTACAACCTGGAAGATCATTGCTACGGCAAGGTTGCCGGGCTGATCGAAACCGGGGCCAATGATGTTCTCGATATTCATCCTGATTCCGGTCCGCCCGTCCTGATTCCGTTTGCTTCCGGCCGGGTCGTCAAGTCAGTTGATCTTGAAGCCGGGCGAATCGTGGTTGACTGGCCGCTGGCCTGGCTTGAGGAATGACGCTCGGCCGGATTGATGTCATCACTCTGTTTCCGGAGTGGATGGAGAACCTGAAAACCCTCGGCCTGACCGGTCGTGCCCTCGATGACGGGCGGGTGAGTCTGAATTGCTGGAATCCGCGTGACTATGCCAGCGGCGTTCATCGCAGTGTCGATGACCGGCCGTTTGGCGGTGGGCCGGGAATGGTGATGCGGCCTGAACCATTGTCGCTGGCGATCAAGGCGGCCCGTGCGGCGGCTGATCCGGCACCGGTTGCCTACCTGAGTCCGCAGGGGCGGGCGCTGAACCAGGAAGCGGTTCTGAGTCTGGCGGCCAGGCCACGCCTGATCCTGGTTTGCGGTCGCTACGAGGGTGTCGATCAGCGTGTGATTGAAAGCCTGGTTGATGAGGAATGGTCGGTGGGTGATTACGTGCTGTCCGGGGGAGAGCCGGCGGCGGCAGTGTTGATCGACGCGGTTGTGCGGCAAATTCCGGGAGTGCTTGGTCACGAATGCTCGGCACAGGAAGATTCCTTCGCCGATGGTCTTCTCGATTACCCTCATTACACCCGACCGGAATTGTGGCGCGATATACCGGTTCCGGATGTCCTGACCAGCGGCGATCACGCGCGGATCAAGCGCTGGCGCCGGGCCCAGGCATTGCATCGGACTCAGCGCCTGCGGCCTGATCTGTACCGGGAGCATCTGCTGTCGCCAGACGACAGGCGCGCTCTGGACGAGTTTCCCGAAGAATTTTGCCCCGGGGGGCTCCACAAGCGCGACAAAAAAGGTTAATATTGTCGGCTTATGTCGCCACGGTCGCCGTGGCAGAGAATGGATCATCGAGAATCATCGTCGGGAATTATTGGGAATCTGCAGTCATGAGCAACATCATCGATCAAATCAACAACGAACAAACGCAGCGGGAAATCCCGGATTTTTCTGCCGGTGATACCGTTGTCGTCAATATCTGGGTTCGTGAAGGCGACCGTCAGCGCCTCCAGGCATTCGAAGGCGTGGTCATTGCCCGCCGCAACCGGGGAGTCAATTCCGCCTTTACCGTTCGCAAGATGTCGCACGGTACCGGTGTCGAACGTGTCTTCCAGACCTACAGCCCGCTGATCGACTCGATCGATGTCAAGCGTCGTGGCCGGGTCCGTCGCGCCAAGCTGTTCTACCTGCGCGACCTGGAAGGCAAGGCTGCCCGCATCAAGGAAAAGCTGACTCGCCGCGCCAGCTGATCGCGAGTTCGGCAAGCAGAATAGAGAAAGCCCGCCGAATTCCGGCGGGCTTTTTTTGGTTCTGAATTTTTGTTTTCTTGAGCCTTGTACCTTGAGCCTATACTTCGGACGACCTACTGCTCCTTCTTGGAAGCCTTTTGTCTATCTTCTGATGCCGGCTCCTCCGCCGACCGATCGTGGGCGATCTGGCGGGGGGGGTGTTGATCGCGGATCTTGCTGGTGCCGTTGAACTGAGCGCCGGATTCGATCACCAGTTGACCGACGGTGACCGTTCCTGAAACCTTGCCGGTAGCCACGATCTCCAGGCGGTCAGCTTCGATGGTGCCGTTGAACTGGCCGCTGACCATCACGATCTCGGCGGTGATGTCACCTTCGAACTGACCTTCCTGGCCGATCGATACTTCACTGTCGGATTTGACCTTGCCTTCTACGCTGCCGTCGATATGCAGGCTGTCGCTTAAGGTGAGGTCGCCGACCAGGTTTGTCCCTGCAGCAATGACGGTCGTTCCGGTGCGCTTGCGGTCCGGCGCATTACCTCGACTAATGATTCCCATTCAACCCGATCCTCTTCAATAAATACCAAGTCATAGTCCGTCATCGACCAGTTCAGGAACGGTGACGGATCCAGCCGCCGGTTCAGATGACGAACTTCGTAGTGCAGGTGAGGTGCTGCTGATGCGCCGGTATTACCCGAGTAGCCAAGCAACTCACCGCGCTTGATGTAATTGCCGACCTGCACATCAATAGAGTCCATATGGCCATAGACCGTTGAAAAGCCATAGTTATGAACGAGCTTGACCATATTGCCCAGGCCACTGTTGTGATGCTTGGAGGCCCATTCGACAACGCCATCGGCGCTGGCATAGATCGGCGTCCCGGTGGGAGCGCGCAAGTCCACGCCGCCGTGCATCGCGGTGCGCTCCTCGATAGGGTGCCGGCGCATGCCGAAATTACTGGTGACGACCTGTGACTCGACCGGGAAGCCGCTGGGAATGGATTCAAGCATCAGCCGCTTTTCGAATGCGGTCTGACTGGCGGTATCGATCCGCTGGGCCAGTGGCCGTTCCGGTTCGGCGCGCAACCCGATCATGATTTCGATGTGTTCGAGTTCATCGCTCAAAGCAAGCAGTGACCGGGCTTTTTCATCCATCTCACTTTGCAGCAGACGCCGCTCGGTCAGCAGCATCTCGTTGCTTGAAAGCATTTCCGCCTGCAGCGCCTCGAGTTCGGCGACTTCAGTATTGAGCGTGTTGACGCGTGAATTCAGGCCATGGACCAGCAATGATCCGGCCAGCAGCACAACGAGCAACCCACCCAGCACGCCGGCGAGCGTGCGGCGCATGAGCTGGCTCAGTGTGAAATGACGCGCCCCCCGGTAATCTGTAATCGTAATCAAGTAACGATGGCGCATAATTTACTGAATTCCCACAAGTTCTTTACATATTTTTATTGCCTCTGCCCGCTTTTTCAAAGCGCACAAACCGTCTCCGGCGGCCGGCAGGTTCCCAATTATGCGAGGCTGTCGCCCAGGATGCAAATCAGTACAATAAAGCGCTGTATATCCTGCCAGGAGTCGAAAGCCCCCATGCGCCACGTTTATTCCTTTCTGATAGTGACAGTTGTTGTTCTGATGCTGGCCGCTTGCCAGCCCGATTCTGATGAGCCACAGGCGGTCGTTGAGTCGGAGTCGCCAGAGTTGCCAACGAGTCAGGGTGGTGATCTGCCGGAAGTTGCGCTGGCGCCAGTCCGTCCCGGGATTTATTCAAGTTTCCGCCTTGACCCCCCGCTGGATCATCTCGGTGACAACGAGCGGGAGATGATCGGCCTGCTGATTGACGCGGCGGCCATCATGGATGAGTTGTTCTGGCATCAGGCCTACGGTGATCGTGACACATTGCTGACGGGCATCGATGACGAAGACACTCGGGATTTTGCCGTGATCAACTACGGTCCGTGGGACCGCCTGGCAGGTAATCAGCCGTTCATTCCCGGTGTCGGACCCAAGCCCGCTGGTGCCAATTATTACCCGGCCGATATGACTGATGAAGCCTTCGAAGCGCTGGCTGACCCGGCCAAGCAATCACTTTACACGCTGATTCGTCGCGATGATGATGGTGATCTGATGGTCGTTCCCTATCATCAGCAGTATGCCGAACCATTGGCCGAAGCTGCCGATTTGCTCCGCCAGGCCTCGGAACTTTCCGACAGCGAAGATTTCGCCCGCTACCTCAGGCTTCGGGCGGATGCACTGGTCAGTGATGACTATCAGCCCTCGGACATGGCCTGGCTGGATGTGCGTGACAGCAATGTCGAACTGATTATCGGGGCCATCGAAACCTACGAAGATCAGCGCTACGGTTACAAAGCCGGTTATGAAGCCTATGTCATGATCAAGGATCACGCCTGGAGCGAACGGCTGAGTCGCTACGCTGCCTTTCTGCCCGATCTCCAGCGCGGCCTGCCGGTTCCGGATGCGTACCGCGCCGAATCGCCGGGTACCGATTCCGATCTCAATGCCTATGACATGCTCTATTACGCCGGCCATTCAAACGCCGGCTCCAAGACCATTGCAGTCAATCTGCCCAATGACGAGGAAGTGCAGCTGGCACGCGGAACGCGCCGCTTGCAATTGAAAAACGCGATGCGGGCCAAGTTCGATGCCATCCTCGAACCGCTGGCCGACATCCTGATCGCCGAAGATCAGCGCCAGCATATTCAGTTCGATGCGTTTTTCGGCAATACCATGTTCCACGAAGTCGCCCATGGCCTGGGTATCAAGAACACCGTGGACGGATCCGGTACGGTGCGAGAAGCCTTGCGCGAGCATGCCAGCCCGCATGAAGAGGGCAAGGCCGATGTGCTCGGTCTGTTCATGGTTCGCGAGTTGCTTGAGCGCGGCGAGATGGAGGGTGAGCTGATGGACTACTACGTCACCTTTCTTGCCGGCATCTTTCGCTCGGTTCGCTTCGGAGCGGCCAGCGCCCACGGCCGGGCCAACATGATGCGCTTCAACTACTTCGCCGAGATGGGCGCCTTCGAGCGTGACAATCAGGGCCGTTACCGGGTCATCGAAGGCAGGTTCAGTGAGGCAGTCGATGCGTTGTCGCGTGACATTCTCACGCTGCAGGGTGATGGCGACTACGCTCGCGCCGGACGGATGCTGGACGAAATGGGCATTATCGGTCCGGAACTGCAGGCCGACCTGGATCGCATCGATCAGGCCGGTATTCCGGTCGACGTGGTCTTCGAACAGGGTCGCGAAGTCCTCGGGCTGAATTGAACAAGCGGGCGTCAGCACTTGAATTGTGAATGACTGACGCCCATTTCCGAGGGCTGAAGTCATCCCTATTCGAGACAGTCATGAGTCAAGCCAACGCGCCCGAAACCCGACGCTTCGACACCGAGGTTCATCAGCTGCTCAAGCTGATGATCAACGCGCTGTATTCCAACCGCGAGATATTCCTCCGCGAGCTGATTTCGAATGCCTCCGACGCCAGCGACAAGCTGCGCTTCGAGGCATTGACCCACGAGCCCCTCAAGGGGCTAGACCAGGATCTCGGGATCGAGATCAGCTTTGATGCCGGTGCCGGAACCTTGACGATCGCCGATCGCGGCATCGGCATGAATCGCGAAGAAGTCATCGAGAACCTCGGCACCATTGCACGATCAGGCACGCGCCGCTTTCTGGAATCCCTGTCGGGCGACCAGAAGAAGGATGCTCGATTGATCGGCCAGTTCGGGGTCGGGTTTTATGCGGCTTTCGTGGTCGCCAGCGAAGTGGCGGTCGAAACCCGGCGCGCCGACGAGCCATCCGAAAATGGCGTGCGCTGGGTATCCAGCGGCGAGGGTGAGTACAGCATTGAAACGATCGATCGGGCCGAGCAGGGCACGTCAATTACCCTGACCCTGCGTGAAGAGCATCGCGATCTGCTCAACCGCTGGCAGCTTGAACGGATCATTCGCCACTATTCCAATCACATTGCCTTTCCGATCCTGCTCAAAGAGCTGGGCAAGGAAGCGGATGACGAATCCGGTGAGGAGTCAACCAGGGCTGTCAATGACAGCCAGGCACTCTGGGCGCGCCCGAAGAGTGAGCTGTCGGACGACGACTACAAGACCTTTTATCGTTCCCTGAGCGGCGATCCGGAAGATCCGGTCAGCTGGGCCCACCATCATGTCGAGGGCAGCCAGAGCTACAGCCTGTTGCTGTATCTGCCGGGCCAGGCGCCGTTCGATCTGCTGATCAACCGCGACGAGCGTGAAGGGGTCAAGCTTTACATCCAGCGGGTCTTCATCATGGACGCGGCTGAACAGCTTGTGCCGCGCTATCTGCGCTTCATGCGCGGGGTGGTCGATTCGAACGATCTGCCGCTCAATATTTCGCGCGAGATGCTCCAGGACAGCCCGCTACTGAAGAAGATCCGGGCCACCGTGGTCAAGCGCAGCCTGGACCTGATCGAAAAGCTGGCCGAAGAGGGCGGCGAATCCTGGAACCGTTTCTGGGTCTCTTTCGGCTCGATTCTGAAAGAAGGCGTGATCGAGGATTTCGAACAGCGCGAGCGTATCGCCTCACTGCTGCGCTTTGCCTCGACCCGCGATGACAAGGAAGCAACGGTCAGCCTGGATGCCTATATCGAGCGCATGGGCGAAGACCAGGACACGATCTGGTATCTGACTGCCGACAGTCTGCGGGTGGCCCGTTCAAGCCCGCACCTGGAAGCCTTCCGCAAGCGTGACATCGAGGTGTTGCTGCTATCCGACCGCATTGATGAATGGCTGGTGGCTCACCTTGACCAGTACAAGGACAAGCCACTCAAATCGGTGACCCGCGGCAAACTCGGTCTGGACGATGACGAAGCCAAGCCGGATGAAGCGGCCAAGGCGCTGGCTGGCCGAATCAAGAAGGCGCTCGGCGAGCGGGTCGGCAACGTTTTACCGGGTACCCGCCTGACCGAATCACCCGGCTGCGTGGTGGCGGATGATCAGGGCATGACGCTGCAGATGCAGAAAGTGCTGCGTCAGGCCGGACAAGAGGTTCCCGAACACAAGCCCGATCTGGAAATCAATGTCGGCCATCCTTTGCTGGGCGTGATGGTTGCAGAAAAGGACGACCAGCGCTTCGATGACCTGGCCCACCTGCTGCTTGACCAGGCCCTGCTTGCCGAAGGCGGAGAGCTGGCCGATCCGGCTGGCTACGTTCGTCGGGTCAACGACCTGCTGGTCAATGCGTTGACCTCGGTCGACCCTGACTCAGTCGATTCTGTCAAGGAGCCGTCCGGTGTCGAGTCCTGAGGTCTTGAGCGAACAATTGCCGGCGGGCTGGCGAGAGCGTCTGGGGCATTGGGTTGAAGGGCGAGCCTTTTCGCGCTTCATTATTGGTCTGATTCTGATCAATGCAGTAATCCTCGGGATGGAAACCTCCCCGGGGATCATGGATCGGATGGGTCCGGCTCTGGGTCTGGCCAATGGCCTTATCCTGGCGATTTTCGTTGCCGAGATACTGCTCAAGCTGCTGGCCCTCGGGCCGCGCTTCTTTCGTTCCGGCTGGAATATCTTCGATTTCCTGATCGTGTCCATTTCCCTGGTGCCGGCGTCCGGGCCGCTGGAAATTCTGCGAGCTCTGCGTATCCTGCGCGTCCTGCGCCTGTTGTCGCAGGTGCCGAAACTTCGGGTGATCATCGAATCGCTGATGCGGGCCCTGCCGGGCATGGGTTGGACGGCTCTGCTGTTGCTGCTGGTGTTCTACGTGTTCGCGGTGATGGGCACGATGATGTTCGGCCAGCAGTTTCCGGAATACTGGGGCAACCTGGGCTTGAGTCTGTTCTCGCTGTTCCAGATCATGACCCTGGAATCCTGGTCGTCCGGCGTGGCCCGACCGATGATGGAAGTCTATCCGTGGATCTGGGTATATTTCGTCCCGTTCATCCTGGTGTCCAGTTTCATGGTGCTGAACCTGTTTATCGCGATTATTGTTACTGCGACCCAGTCGATTCATGCCGATGAAGAAGAAGACCAGCGCCAGGAAGTCCTGAGCGCGCTGCGATCCATCGATGGGCGTCTCCAGCGGCTTGAGGATCGTGGTCAGCCGTCGTCGACCGTTGATCGATGACCGATTCGGTTCGCCTGGACAAGTGGTTATGGGCCGCGCGGTTCTTCAAGACCCGCAGCCTGGCGCAACAGGCGATCAAGGGCGGCAAGGTTGAAATCAACGGCCATCGTGCCAAGCCCTCGCGCCTGCTTCGATGCGAAGACCGCCTGCGCATCACCCGCGGTGAACTGGTTTTCGAGCTGGACGTGACCGATCTGAGCGAGCGCCGCCTGTCAGCACCGCTGGCACGCGAGCTGTACGCAGAAACCGTAGCCAGTCAGCAGGCGCGCGAAAAGCTGCAGGAAGAGCGTCGCCTGTTGCGCGAAGCCGGCGTCGACGCCAGCCACCGCCCCGACAAACACCAACGCCGCGCCCTGGCCCGCCTGCGCTCCCGCGAAAGCTAGTAACGTAAGCGGACGCTGCGGATTCCCTTCAGGCCATCGATGGCGGCAAGCAGGTCGGTTGAGGGGGCTACTTGCCAGTTTTCGCCGAGTTTCAGCAAGGCATGGGCGCACTCGTTCTTGTAGCGAACGATGATGGGAGTCTGGCCCGAGCGATAGGGATGGAGCGCGGCGGCCAGGTCGCCGTCGAATTCGGCACCGGCGTCTTCCAGTTCGATTTCCAGTCGCTGGGCAAAGCGGGACCTGGCTTCATCGACATCGAGCACATCGTCGGCCACCATCCGGAAGCCGCCGCGAAAGTTGTCGATTTCGACCTTGCCGCGAACCACGATGATCTCGTCATTGGTCAGCCGGTTTGATACCTGGTGAAACAGGTTGTCGAACACAGCGACTTCCAGTCGGGCCGTTCCGTCATCCAGCGCGATGAACGCTCCTTTACCCGGCCGCTTGCGTACTGCGGCTACCAGCCCGGCCAGGGTCATTTCCACACCACGGCGGCGCCCCCGGCCGTTGTTTTCCTGAGCGTCGCCGCCTGAAAGTCGATTGCCGATCTGGTCCAGGGTCGTGGTCACGAAGCCTGACAACTCCTCGCGCATTTCATCCAGCGGATGACCGGAAAGGTACAGGCCCAATGCTTCACGCTCGGCCCGAAGGCGCTGCCGGCCGGTCCAGGGGCGAACTTTCTGCATCTCGGGGTCCGGTACGGCTGAAGGACTTGCCGGATTGCCGGCTTCACTGGGCATTCCGAACAGGCTAGCTTGTCCGGCCGCGCGATCAGCCTGAAACTGCTCGGCCCGGGAAAGAATATCGGGCAGGGCATTCATCAATGCGGCCCGATTTTCGTCGATGACATCACAGGCCCCGGAGCGGATCAGCGTTTCCAGCGTGCGCCGGTTGACCTTGCCCAGATCGACCTCGCGGCAGAACTGCGCCAGGGAGTCGAATTGACCCAGGCGTTCGCGAACGTTGACCAGATTTTCTACCGCCCCGGCGCCCACGCCCTTGACCGCACCCAGTCCGTAGCGAATGGCACCCTGATCGACCTTGAAGCGGTAGATCGAGCGGTTGATGTTGGGCGGCAGGATCTCCAGCCCCATGGCCTTGCAGTCTTCGATCAGGTTGGCAATCTTGTCGGTCTTGTCGAGATCCGCCGACAGTACCGCGGCCATGAACTCGGCCGGGTAGTGTGCCTTGAGCCAGGCGGTATGGTAGGCAACCAGCGCATAGGCGACTGAGTGGGACTTGTTGAAACCGTAGCGGGCGAAGGTCTCCATCAGGTCGAAGATCGGTTCGGCCTGGCGGGCCTCGATGCCGTTGGCGGCGGCCCCGTCGACAAAGATCTGGCGCTGGCGCTGCATCTCGTCGACATTCTTCTTGCCCATTGCGCGGCGCAGCAGGTCGGCGCTGCCGAGACTGTAACCGGCCAGTTCCTGGGCGATCTGCATCACCTGTTCCTGGTAAAGAATGACGCCATAGGTATCGCCGAGAATCGGCTCAGCCAGCGGATGGGGGTACTTGACCGGTGCCTTGCCGTGCTTGCGGTTGATGTACTCATCGACCATGCCGGCATCCAGCGGGCCCGGGCGATAGAGTGCAACCGCGGCGACGATGTCGTTGAAGCTGTCGGGCTTGAGTTTGCGCAACAGCTCTTTCATGCCGGGCGACTCGAGCTGGAAGACCGCCGTGGTATGAGCGGCCTGGAGCAGCTTGAAGGCCTTGTCGTCATCGAGCGGCAGATCGTCCAGATCCAGTGGTGGCTGGTCCGAGCCGGTCCGGGATTCGTTGATCGCCTTGAGCGCCCAGTCGATGATGGTCAGGTTTCTCAAGCCGAGAAAGTCGAACTTGACCAGGCCTACCGACTCGACATCGTTCTTGTCGTACTGGGTCAGTACCGAGTGACCGTCCGGCTCGGTGTAGAGCGGGGTGAAGTCGGTCAACGGTCCCGGTGCGATGACCAGGCCACCGGCGTGCTTGCCGGCATTGCGCGCCAGGCCTTCCAGAGATCGGGCCAGATCGAGTACGGAGCGGGTGTCTTCTTCGTTGTCATAGCGCTGCTTGAGTTCGGGTTCTTCCTCCAGCGCCTTGTCCAGGGTCATTTCCAGCTTGTTCGGAATCAGCTTGGCAATTGAATCGACAAAACCGTAGTTGTAGCCGAGCACCCGGCCGCAGTCGCGAACCACGGCCTTGGCCGCCATGGTGCCGTAGGTGATGATCTGCGAGACCTGGTCGCGGCCGTAGCGCTGGGCGACATAGTCGATGACCCGATCACGACCCTCGACGCAGAAGTCGATATCGAAGTCAGGCATTGAGACGCGCTCGGGATTAAGAAAGCGCTCGAATAAAAGCTCATAACGCATTGGATCTACGTCAGTTATTCCTAGCGTCCATCCGACAACCGAGCCAGCCCCGGAGCCGCGGCCCGGGCCGACCGGAACGCCGTTGTTTCTGGCCCAGGTGATGAAATCGGCGACGATCAGGAAGTAGCCGGAAAACCCCATCGAGGTAATCACGTCCAGTTCGCGAATCAGCCGATCGTCATACTCCTTGCGCTCGACGTCCTCGGCCAGGCCGTGGCGAGTCAGGCGCCGTTCCAGACCTTCGGCGGCCAGGCGTCTGAGGTAATTGTCTTCGGTCTCACCATCCGGAACCGGAAAGGCAGGCAGCGCATATTCACCCAGTGTCAGTTCCAGGTTGCAGCGCTGGGCCAGGTGCCAGGTGTTTTCCAGTGCCACCGGCAGGTCGGAGAAGGCTTCGGCCATTTCCTCGCTGGATTTCAGGTACTGCTGGTCGACGTATTCCCGCGAGCGTCGCTTGTCATCGAGCAAACGACTCTGGTGAATGCAGACCCGGGCCTCGTGAGCAAAGAACTGCTCCTGATCGAGAAAGCGGACATCGTTGCAAGCGACCACCGGCGTGCTGGTCTGAACGGCCAGGTCCAGTTGGCCGCTTTCCAGCACGGCCTCGCCGTCCCTGCCCATTCGCTCCAGGGCCAGGTAGCAACGCTCGGGAAACAGCTTCAGCCATTCGTTCAGATGCGAACGTGCCAGGTTGCGTCGACCGTTGACCAGCGCCTGGCCAACGTTGGAGCTGCGCCCCAGCAGGATGATCAGACCGTCGGTCTGGCCGCGCAACCAGGCCGGATGGATTCGCGGTTGGCCACGAAACCGGCCCTCTAGAAAACTGCGCGACAGCAAACGGCATAGATTCAGATAACCGATCCTGTTCTGGACCAGCAGGGTGACGACACCATACAGTTCGGGATGATCCGGATCGGAAACCCGCAAATCAGCGCCGGCAATCGGCTTGATGCCCTTGGCCATCGCCTGGCGGTAGAACTTGACCAGTCCGAACAGGTTGTGCCAGTCGGTGACGGCCACGGCCGGCATTTTCATGTCGGCAGCCCGCTTGACCAGCTCGGCAATCCTGACCGTCCCGTCTTCCAGGGAATACTCGGTGTGTAGCCTCAGATGGACAAAAGAAGGCGCAGCAGGGTTGGGGGTGACCATTCCCCGATTATAGCCCGGCGGTCAATTCCCGGCCGGGGTTCAGGACACCGTTTCGGCGTGTTTTCCAATCAATCTCAAGCCTCCGTACATCACCGCGGCCCCCAGCGGCAGCAGCAGCCACCAGGGCAGTCCAAAGCCGGCCGGCAGTGCGCCCAGCAACAGCGCGACCAGTCCGGCGAACAGTGCATAGGGCAGCTGGGTGCGCACATGTTCGACGTGATCACACTGGCTGGCCATCGACGAGAGAATGGTGGTATCGGAAATCGGCGAACAGTGATCGCCCCAGACCGCGCCTCCAAGAATGGCCGCCACCACGCCATAGATGATGTACAGGTGTTCCGGTCCTGCCATGCCACCGGTCTGCATCAGTGTCCAGGTCAGCGGCAGCATCAGCGGGACCAGAATGGCCATGGTGCCCCAGCTCGACCCGGTAGCGAACGCGGTGAAAGCGGCGAGCACGAACACCAGCGCGGGCAGCAGGCCCGGATGCAGGCGGTCGGCGACCAGTCCGGACAGGTAATTGGCCGTGCCCAGCTCGGTGGTGACAGCCGACAAGCCCCAGGCCATGACCAGAATGACGATGGCCAGCAGCATCGAGCGCACGCCGGTAAACCAGGCTGACGTTGCCTCCCCCAGATCGAGAATGCCCTGAACGAGGGTGAGTATGGCGGCTGTGACCACGCCCAGCAGCGAGCCCCACAACAACGACTGGTAAGGATCAGCGCTGCCGATGATGTCGCGAATGGTGTCGCCTTCGCCGCTTACAAACAGGCCGACAACCACCGTGGCCACCAGCACGCCGATCGGAAGCAGCGCATTGATCGCGCGATGTGGCCGGTCATCCGGTGGATCGAGTTGGCGAGAGTCTTCCTCGATCAGCGCCTTGCTGGTAACCGGCGGTGCAACCTCGCCGGTCGAGCGCGCTCGCTGTTCAGCCGTCAGCATCGGACCGAAGTCGCGTCCGGTCCAGACCACCATCACGACGAATGCCAGCGCGAACAGCGGATAGAAACTGTAGGGAATGGCGTTCAGAAACACGAAGTAAGCGTTGAGGTCGAGCGCGGCCATGTCATCCAGGGCCGAGCGGATCAGACCGACCTGGTAGCCGATCCAGGTGGTGACCAGGGCAATACAGGCGATCGGAGCTGCGGTCGAGTCGACCAGGTAGGCCAGCTTCTCGCGCGAGATGCGGTGGGTGTCGGTAATTGGGCGCATGGTATTGCCGACCACCAGGGTGTTGGCGTAGTCATCGAAGAAGATCGCAAAGCCCAGCGCAACCGTGGCAATACTGGCCCGGCGGACCGAGTCGGCAAAGTCGACAATCAATTCAACCACGCCCGCCAGCCCGCCATTGCGTGTGATCAGACCGACCATGCCGCCAATCATCGCGGTGAACAGAATGACCGAGGCATGATCACGGTCGGCCAGCGCAGTGACCAGATAGACCTGAAACGCCTCCAGCAGCCCCATTCCCAGTCCTGCCAGCGTGAAGTCATTGAGCGCCCAGGCGCCAACCCAGATACCGATGAAAAGCGCCGGAATGATCTGGCGCAGCCACAGCGCCAACCCGATCGCCAGCAGCGGCGGCAGCACTGAAACCAATCCGAAATGCGCGGCAGCTTCAGCCCCCTCACTGGCCACCGCAGGCGCGGCCAGCATGAACAGAAAAACGGCCGCAATGCGGCCGGGCAGGGTAATGGTCATGAGTGTCCCGTCATTTTTTGCACCACAGTCTGGCACTTCTCGAAGCGCTTTGCCAATTCGCTGTGTATTTTTGGCGGATGGGGCAGGCTGGTCAGCCAGCGATGCTGGAGCGAGGCCAGCTCTGTTGCCAGATCCGGCTGCTGGGAACGATCGCCCAGACGGCTGGCCAGGCGTTTGACCTGGTAGTCCATTCGCCGCTTCTGGTCGTCGGCCGGTGAGTCCATGCCGGCCAGAAACTCCATTTCGACCACGACCTGCCGGGCCAGCTCGGCATTTTGCTCGGTCGTTTCAGTCAGTGCGTCGACACTGCTTTCCGGGTCGGCGATTCGATCAGTCACCGCAACGAGCTTCTGTTCCAGTTCGGATTCCGGTCTGGAGTCTCCGGCCCCGGCCGAGTCCACGGCGATCGGTTCGCCGGCAAGTCGTTTCTCCCAGAGCTGCTGGATCTGTGCGGCCCGGCTGGCCAGGGCCTGTTCGGCCTGCTGCCTGGCACGCTCATGCAATTGCTCGATTCGTTCTGAGAAGCGCGCCTGTGCCTTGTCAAACCGCTGAACAAGCCGTCCGGGCCGCTGGTTTTGTGCCAACCATTCACTGGTCAGGCCCTGCATGCGGCCCTGGGCATCTTCGAGCTCGCTATCATCGAGTTTGGCCAGTGCTTCGGCTTGCTCGCACAGAACTTCCATCGCAGCCACGGCTTCCTTGTCGGCCTGCTTCTGTTCGTCACGCTCACCCTTGAGTTGGTCAAACAGCGGATCGATGGGTTGGCGGAACTCGTCCCACAGTTTCTGCTCGATCTTGCGCCGTCCACTGCCGGCTTTCTGCCATTCAGCCTGCAGGGCCTTGGCCTTGTCGATGGCGACCTTCAAATCCTTCTCATGGGCCAGAGCGCGTGCTTCGGTGATCAGGCGGCGTTTGTTCAGTTCGACTTTTTCGAAAGCGCTGTCCAGCCGCGCTGAAATCGCATCCATCAATCCACGCAGTCGACCGGCCGCCTTGCCGCGTGTGCGTGGCGGAAGGTCATCCAGCCGCCGGATGGCCTGGCGAGCCTTGCGCATCACCGGGGTCAGTTTGCGCGGATCGGCCTCTTCCTGTTCGGCCAGCTCCATGCCCTGGTCAATAAAGGCATCGAGTTGCTCCAGGGTTTCGTCCTGCAATTCCTGGCGCTTCTCGAAGTAGGGCTTGGCCGTTTCGAACGCGGTCTTGCAGGCTGCCTGGAATCGGCGCCACTGGCCGGGCGGGGCGGCATGCTGCTTGCGATCTCCCGGCAGAATTTCCAGCGTCTCCAGTCGTTGCCATTCCTCTCTGGCCTGCTTGAGCGTGGCCGAAATAGCGTCCGGGTGCTGGCCCGACTCTGCCAGTTGCTCGATCTGTTCGATCAATTCATCGCGGTGTTTGTTGTGCGACCAGTGTTGGTAGTCGCGCATTTCCTTCAGGCGCCCCTCCATGCGATGCAGGCGGCCGGTCGCGGCTTTCGGTCGTTCACGGTTGGGCAGACGGTCGATCTCTGAACGAGCCGAGCGGATCGCTTCGTTGGCCCTGGCGATGTTGCCTTCTTCCAATGTCGTGGCAATAGCATCGAGTTCAGCGTCAAAGTCACGGACCGGGCGAGCAGGTTCAGCCGGTTTGCTGGTTTCGGCGGACTGAGTCTTCTGCTGCATCTGGGCCTGAAGTTCGCGCAGGATTGGCAGCATGTCTTCTTTCAGCGCCTGGTCGGCTGGTCCGGGTGAACCCAGCGAGTTCCACGCCCGGTCCCAGTTGCCCAGCAGTTCCTGCGGCTTGAGTGAGCGCCTTGCCTGGCGCAAGGTCTGGCGGATGGATTCTGCCGCTTCGGCCAGAGCCGGCGTTGCATTGGGCTGGCTATCGTCTTCAGCTGATTCGTCATCCGGCGTCTTCGGCAAAGGTGCGGGCCGGTTCATACCGGCTTCGATAATGGTGACGGCACCCTCGAAGCGCCGGGCAAGCGATGCCGGCGGCCGGGTCAGTTTCTGCCATTCCTGCTGGAGCGATTGCAGCGCCGTGGCGCGATTCTCTTTTCCCTTGCCGCGTGCCAGGTCTTCAATCCTGGCAACCAGCTCATCGGCGGCGATCTGATCAGGATCGAGGCTGCCGTCGGCTGCGCGCAGGGTATTGAGCCTGTCGGCAACGGCTTTCGCCCGCTGCTTGCTGGTCTTTTTCAGACGTTGGGCGAGTCGCTCGAGGGTGGAATGCTGATCGATTCGTTCCAGAATACTGGCCGCCAGCTCCGGATCCGGCTCGCTCACATAGCAGTCTCCAAGAAAGCCCTGGGCCTGGATTTTGGCCAGCGCTGCGCCGCGCAGTGCTGTGTCTTTTGCCGATGTGGCCAGTTTCCGAACGTGGTCAGGGGTGTCGATCCCGGCAAACCATTCCAGTCGGGTTTCTGCCAGCGGTCCACCTTCGGTGCGGGTGACGGCACGCAGCAGAAACTGGTCGGCCGCCGACACAATTGCCGGATCCGATTCGCGCAAACGCGCGTCCAGCCAGAAGGGTTCGGTATTGAGCCGTTCCAGGGCAGCCAGCCTGACAACAGCCGATTCATCATGCTGGGCCAGTTCGGGCAGGGCTGTCTTGAGTTCGGGATCATCGCTCTCGCGGACGGCACTGGCCCGATTGTCGGGATCCTTGTGCTGCCACGGTTTCTTGAAGAGTCTGGATTTCAGATTCATGGGTAGGGTAGTCGTTGGGAAACGTGTAATAACTATAGATTACAGGGGCACGGCGCTTGCGGCCAGCTTCTCTGACACATACAGCAGTATCGTTCCCTGGACCACCACCGTTCCATCGTCCCGGTAGGCCGTCACCTTGACCGGCAGGTCGCCGGGCTGCCAGTCTGTGGCATTGGCTTCGGCGGTGATTCGAATGTCGGAAGTGGCCTTGGCGGTGTAGTTGACCTCCATGCCGCGCGGAATCCAGCGCAGGTGATCCGGAATGCTCGCTTCGGCCAGTGCGCCCATGGCCATTTCCAGCCCGTTACAGATCGCAATGACATGAACGGTGCCGATATGATTTTGCACCCGGCGGCGTTTGGCAAAGCTCAGTTCGCAGAAGTTTGGCTCCAGCCGGGTAATACGCGGGCGGATAGTCGCGAAATAGGGGGCCTTGAAGGCAAACAGACGCGAAAATATCCAGCCGCCCAATGGCCATCGCTGAAGTCGTTGATAGAGCGGCAAAATCTTCATCGAGATTCATCCGGCCGACCAGCATGGGGATCGGTATCCAGCTCATCTTCAAGCAGCGCGATTTCATCGGTCACTGGTTCGGGCGACGTAACGATGGTATTGCCGTTATTGAATTCCTTGCTGAATATCTGCCAGAAGGCGATAAACAGAACCGCGATCAGTGGTCCCACCACGAATCCATTGATTCCGAACAGGGCCAATCCACCGAGGGTTGACAGCAAAACCATCCAGTCCGGCAATTTGGTATCGCGGCCGACCAGAATAGGGCGCAGGATGTTGTCGGCCAGGCCAATGACAATCACGCCGTAAGCGATCAGTATCGAGGCGGCCACCCATTGGCCGGTGGCGTACAGATAAAGCGCTGCCGGCAGCCAGACCAGCCCGGCACCAACGGCTGGAATCAATGACAGGATGGTCATGACAACACCCCAGAGCAGCGCAGCCGGCAGACCCAATATCCAGAAAATGATTCCGCCCAGCGCTCCCTGGACCATCGCAACCAGCAGATTGCCCTTGACGGTGGCCCTGGTGACCTCAGAAAACTTGCGAAACAGCATGCGCTCGCGCTCGTCGCCCAGCGGCAGGGCGTGGACCAGTTCCTCGACCAGGCGGCGACCATCCCGCAGCAGAAAATACGCTACATAGAGCATCAAGGCCAGCTTGAGCACGAATCCAAATGTGCTCTGGCCGACGGCCAGTGCGTTTTGGGCGATCAGTCGACTGCCGGCAACCGCCGCGTCCGTGGCATTCTGGCGCAATTGGTCGGTATTGATGTTGAATCGTTCCAGCGTTTGCTGAACGGCCGGAAAGGCACTCCGAATCTGATCCAGATACTGGCCGGGACGAATTTCCCCGGAGTCGATTCGCTGGTAAATGTCGAGACCCTGTTGAAGAAACGAGGTCAATAGCAGCAGTACTGGAATGACGACGAGGACAATGCAAGCCAGCAAAGTGACCAGCGCGGTCAGATTGGGCCGCACGCCCCAGAATTGCTCAAGCTTCAGTTGCAGCGGATGAAACAGCACGGCAATGATGCAGGCCCACAGGATGGGCGCAAAGAACGGCAGCATCAGATACAGAAAAAGGGCCGTGACCAGCGCCAGCAGAATCAGAAAAGAACGTTGCTCGAGTTTCTCCACCATGACGGCTGACGAACTCCCGTAATCAGACCAGGCGCCACTATAGTCGCTCGGCCAAGTCCGCGACAAGCCGGTTCATGAATTGACGCAAGCGTAGTAACCTGTCGCACTCATTCCAAGCTATGGAGAGTCCGAAATGTCAAGAATCATCGGTTTGATTGTGACGCTTTTCCTGCCGACCGGCCTGCTGGCCCAGGAGATGCCGCGAACCCAGGCGCCGGACAATGCCCGCGTTTACTTTATTACCCCGACGGATGGCAGTTCGGTTCAATCGCCGGTGACCATTCGCTTCGGCCTGTCTGGCATGGGCGTGGCCCCGGCCGGTGCCGACCTGGACAACACCGGGCACCACCATCTGTTGATCAATGTGGGTGACGAAGACCTGCCAGCCATGGACCAGTCGTTGCCGGCGACCGATCAGATCGTGCATTTTGGCGGTGGGCAGACCGAAACCAGCGTTGAACTCAAGCCTGGTGAACACCGCCTTCAGTTGTTGCTGGGCGATCACTTGCATGTTCCGCATGACCCACCCGTCATGTCCGAAGTCATCACGATCACGGTCGAATGATCAGTGACTTTCTGCACGTGCAGTGGCCGCACGATTACGGTCTAATGGCAGTCTCAATTCAAGGAGCAGGGCCATGAACACTGGAAAATCGTTACTGAGCATCGCGTTGCTTGCCGGCTCGCTGGTTCTGGGTATCGGACCGGCCATTGCCCAGACCGTCGTTGTCGAGGCAGGTTCGGTGCATGAAGGTGATCTGCGTTCGCGCAATGATCTGATTACGGTCGGAGACGGTGCCCGGGTTGGCGGTCTGATTGATTCGCGCAATGCGCCGATCCAGATCGGTGACGACGTGGTCGCCGGCGATGTTGCTACCCGCAACGGCCCGGTAACCATCGGGCGTAATGCCAGGCTGGGATCGGTCAGCAGCCGAAATGGTGCGATCAGCGTTGGAAACTCAAGCCAGTGCGAAGCGATCGATTCTCGCAATGGGCAGGTCACGATTGGCTCGGATGCCCGGACCGGTTTGATCTCCAGTCGCAATGGTGGCGTCGAGGTTGGTGAGCGAACCCGGGTGGGCGGATTCGTGGAAACGCGCAACGGTTCGATCAATCTGTTTGCCGAAAGTCGCGTTGATGGCGGAATCGAAGCTCGAAATGGTTCAATCAGTCTCGCTCAGGCCAGCCGGGTCGATGGATCAGTCGAAACCCGCAATGGTGCAGTCACGATGGACCAGGCGACAGTCACAGGAACGGTCAAATCGCGCAGTGGCGATATCGAATTGGTCAATGGCAGTCAGGTCGAAGGGGATATTCGAATCGATCTGGAAGACAGCGAATCCTCCGGTGGCTGGTTCGGCATAGGCGGCGACTACCCGGACGCCGGCAACGTTTCAATTCTTTCCGGCAGCCAGGTCAGCGGCGACGTCATTCTGGTACTGCCCGAAGACTATGACGGCGAAATCCCAACCGTCACCATCGATGCCGAATCCAGGGTCGAGGGCAGCCTCAAGGTGGATTCCCGCGTTCAGCTGGAGGTCGAAGGAGAAGTCAGCGGCGGAATTACCCAAAGTTCGGAGTAAACCGGCTCAAGCCATGTGGTTTTTGGGTCGCCGCCGACGGAAGAGCAGGCCGGGTGTCTTGAACAATTCATAGACCAGCAGGGCCACCACGATGCCAACGCCGGTGTAGACCAGCGAAGCGGTATCGACAGGAATGGCCGGGGAGAAGGCTTCCCAGGCGCGCTGGGCAATCTCGGTTTCCGAGTGGCGCATCATGACCACCGGTTGCATGATCGGTGATGCCTGGGCGATCGCATCGTAGGCCTGCTGAAGCTGCTCGACCCGTTCCGAGAACTGGCGGACGGCCTCTTGTCGATCGACCATGTTCAGGTTGTCGAGCAACTCACCGCGCTCAACCAGACCCAGCGTGCGTCGGGCCTCATCAAGATGTCCACCCAGACGCTGCATATAAGCGTGGGTAAAAGCCGGCGCCTGTGAAAGACTCATACCGCCGGCCCCGCCACTGACAGCGCTACCCAGATTGTCGAATTTGCGACCGACCCAGCTCATGGACTCAAGTCTCCCGGCTCGTTCGCTGCAAGTCAATAGCGGCCGGGACTGTCGTGGCGATCATCTGGTCAGGTTGCTGGCTCAGGCATGATCAGTGCTTGTTGCTGCACACCAGTATTGGCTGTCGAACGCTGGTGGGCACTTACATACAGTGTGAACTTGCCGGACTCAGGTTGATCGAGTCGTCCGGCGAACTGATTGGTCGTGCCGGTGAAGCTCAGGTTAGCCTCGGTGAGCTTTTCACCCTCCCGGTACAGGCTTGCAACAACGACAAAATCATCGGCCCGCCACAGACCACCGGCCGTAATCGGGCATCCGCACAGCATCGTGACCGACGCGGTCAGATCGATACCATCAGCAGGATCCGAATCGAGCTCGATCACATCGACAATCAGTCCGGGCAAATGCAATACCAGTGGAGGATCCACCCGATCCACGCCCGGAAGCATCCACAGCGTGGTGTCTTGTTGCTGAATGCTGTTGCTGACGTCCAGCGGGCCGGTGACCGCGATCCGTACCCGGGTGGGCCGATCGATATCCAGTTGCGCCGTCCAGGCTGCTGAATCCGGAGCTGACGGCGTGTGACCGCGCGTTTGTCCTTCGGTCATCATAGAGTCGGTATCACCGGTCGGCCCGGTAATTCGTCCGTGATCCAGCACCCGACCGGTTGCCACATCCGTGACCTGCACATTCAGATCGCCCACGCCGCTGCCGATAAACTTGGCATCCAGCGAACGAACCTGAATCCTCAGCGCCGTGGTGCCGGAATTTTCCACTTCATTCGTCTGAGCCAGTACTGCGTCCGGCACAACCAACTGGCTCAACAAGAGCAGGGTGGGCAACCAGAGAAACGATTTCGACAGGGTGTTCTGCATAAGTTCGCTCCAGTGAAGAATAAATGACTGTATTCCGATCATACCGTGGTTGGGCAAGTTCAGCCGGTCATTCCCTGATATATGCCGCCATCTCTTCAAGCACCTGCTGATGACGTCCGACCCAGACATGACCACCATCCGGATAGCTCACGAAGCGGGCATCCGGGATATGCTCGGCCGTGTAGTTGGCCGCATCCCAAAGGCCGAACAGGTCATCTTCGAGGCCGATGACCATCGTCGGCACCCGTACTTCTTCGAGTGGATAGCGGGGTAGGGCAGTGAGTACTTCCCCGTCGTTGAGCAGACCCTGGCGACGGACACTGACCGGAAGAATGTTGTCGAGCATTCGCTGCACTCGTTGACGCTCGTTTTCATCCGCATCGTCGACCAACTCCGGGGGCGTTGCCAGCAACGTGCGGATCAGGGTCGGTCGGGCGGTTCGAATCGCCGCCCACATCAGAAAGTCCGAGCGCAGGGCTGTGGCAAACACGAAGTTCAGGCCGGACGGTGTCTCGACGGGCGCGGCATCGTTCGGACGAGGAACGTAGAGCGCGGGAACCAGCAATATCAATGCATCAGAGCGCTGCGGATGCCGCAGCGCGAACTGCAAGGATGAAGGCGCGCCTGCCGAAGCGCCAATGACTGCTGCCGATTCGATTCCCAGCGCATCAAGTAAACAGGCGTGAGCATCTGCCTGGGCTTCGGCCGAGCCGTCTTTCGGCATCGGGGTGCCAAGGTAGCCGAAGCGTGACACTGAAACGACCCTGAATCCCCGGTCAACCAGCTCTTTGCCCAATCCCATGCCCTGGTCAAAGCCGCCACCTGCGCCATGTACCACCAACACGGCCGGCCCCTCACCTGCCTCTGCATACTCGATGATTCCACACGGCGTGTCGGCCAACAGGCTGCCGGTCGCCAAACGCTCCCGTGCTGCCCGAATATCAGTGGTGTAAATGACCATGATCGCAATGGCAATCACCAACAATACAAGACCGGCAGTCAGTAGAATTGGGCGACGCATTGAATATTCTCCAGAAGTCCGGAATGGCGCAATGATACCGCGCAGACTGAATTTCAGACAGAATCAAGGCAGCTTATGTACGATCTCCCCTATTACAAGGAAAACGATGAACAGGTCATCAGGACCTTCGTCGAACAGCATCCTTTCGCGTTCCTGACCGGTTGCGATCCGCATGGCATGCCTGTGGCAACCCAGGTACCAGTGTTCATGGAGCGGCGGGACGGTCGCCTGTTCCTGAGCGGTCATATCATGAAAAATACCGATCATCACAAGGCGTTCTTGCACAATGCCAATGTGCTCGCGGTCTTCACCGGCAGTCACAGCTATGTCAGCGCCCGCTGGTACAGTGATCCGAACATCCCATCGACCTGGAACTACATGAGCGTGCATGCCAGGGGTCGGATCAGATTTCTCGATGATGCCGGCCTCGAGGAGGTACTGCAGAAATCCAGCCTCCATTTCGAGGGTAATGACCCTGAATCATCGACCGTATTCGCCAATCTTGCTCCAGAGCTCACAAAGAAACTGATGAAGGCGATTGTTGCCTTCGAAGTCGAAGTCGAGAAACTCGACCACGTCTTCAAGCTGAGTCAGGACCGGGACGACAGCAGTTATCGCAACATTATCGACAAGCTTATGGAGCAGGGTGAGGACGGCCGCGCGATTGCCGCTGAAATGAAAAGGCGCGGTGGCTCACTGAGATGATGTTGCCAATCGGTTTTTGGCACGTATCACGATCCATTGGCACGGGCTTGGTCCAGTCGCTGGCGGAGATCCTGGGCGGGGACTATGCCGCCGAAGATCTCGCCGCTGGCAGTGACCATGAACGGCGTACCGGTGATGCCCATCTTCTGGCCGAGTTCATAGTGGCTTTCGACTGGCGAGTTGCAATTCTTCCTCGGGAAACTCTGACCAAGCTGGGCTTGGTCCATCGCATGATTGGTATCATCCGAGCACCAGACGGCAACCAGGTCGTCATAGGTTGAGCTTCGGATGCCGGCGCGCGGGAAAGCTGCATAGCGCACGGCAATGCCCGCTTCGGTGTACTCATCTAGCATTTCGTGAAGGCGCCGGCAGTAGCCGCAATCGGTATCGGTGAATACCAGGATTTCATGGTCCGGATTGGTCGGGCCGTAGGTGATCAGGGTTGAAGTGTCGAAATTTTCCAGCAGACTCCGGCGAATACCCCGTTTTCCCAGTTCGGTCAGATCGTCCTGAGTATCCAGATCGACAAGCCGGCCCTGAATGAAAAACTGGCCGTCGTCGGTCATGAAGAAGACCTCGGTGCCGGCCGTTACCTGCACGATGCCATCGATGCGAGTGCTGGCTACCGAGACATCCACCTCGCTGCCGACCAGGCTTGATAACCGCTCCTGGACACGATCGAAATCCGTGGCCGATGCAGAAAAGGAAATTGACATGGCTGCCAGAACAGTGGCGATGCGGTTGAGTTTCATCGATGGCTCTCCGTTGTTATTGTTCAGGGCTTGTGACCATGCCCAGGTTCATTGTCATGCTGTGACCACCGGTTATCAGTGAAGTTGCAGTCAGTTGTATGGGTGGCAACAGGTCACGGCGTGACGAACTCGATGACGGTACTCGGGTCGCTGACCAGGCTGTTTTTCTGCGGTGGCGGGCCGAAAGGAATCAATGGGCGGGGATCGGAGATCATCTGAATGATGAAGCGATAGCGGGTTCCCGGCTCGAGATTGTCAAGCGCAAATGAGTCGTCGGTGTGACTGCCGGTTTCGAATACCAGCGGGCCGTCGAGCGGCGGGGGCGGTTGGTGATCGGCGTCGAAGCGGTCATGGAAAAGAGTTTCGACCGCTGTTGCCGTTATCCGGTAACGACCGGCATTTTCCAGGTAGAAGGGCACCGGCTCCCAGCTCAGGGTGGCGCTGGTGCCGGAGTTGATCGAGGCGCTGACCTGCCCGGGTGGCAGGGTCTGGCTGATGTCCCACGAAGGATTCAACTGCGACAGATAGCTGCTCAATTCACTGTTGTTCGAACGCAGGCGATTGTCATGGATCGCGAATTGATTCAGGTTGCTCAATTGGAGAAAGCTGTCCGGGATGATGCCGTGAAGATCGTTCAGCGCCAGATTGAATGCCGTCAGCGTAGTCAGTTGACCGAGTGACGCGGGAATCTCGCCGTCAATACAGTTGTAGGCCAGATTAAGTTCCCTGATGACCGGCATCTCGCCGAGCTGGGCCGGCAGCGGGCCGATCAGGCAATTGTCCTGCAGACGTAGTTCTTCCAGCGCAGACAGATTGCCGAAAGCGGCGGGCACGCGACCGCTAAGCTGATTGGCATTCAGATAAAGCTCTTCCAGCGAATCCAGATTGCCCCAGCTGGTTGGCAGACTGCCGCTGAACTGGTTGTTCTCAAGGTAGGCGATGCGCAGAGCACCCAGTTCCCCCATGCTCGCTGGCAGCGACCCGGACAACTGATTCCGGCTCAACCAGACGGTATCCAGATTCGACAGGCCCGACCAGCTGTCGGGCAGGGGGCCGGTTAACTGATTGTTCTGCAGATTCAGGAATTCGAGCTGGTCCAACTGGCCAATTCCTTCGGGGATCGAGCCGGTCAGATTGGCGTCGAACATTACAAGATCGCGCAGTTCGGTCAGATTACCGATCCAGGCAGGAAAATCGTCACCAATCGAAGTCAAGGCCTGAGACCACTCCTCAAGCTGAACCAGATTGGCAAAGCTGGCAGGAATTCCCCCGGTCAGGCCGAGCGAGGATAGATTGAGCGATCTCAGATTGGTCAGGTTGCCCAGCGAATCAGGCAAAGTACCACTGAGATCATTATTGCCAAGCCGCAGTTCAGTCAGTGCGCTCAAATTACCCAGCTCGGCGGGAATGGAGCCGCTTAACGCGTTGTGACCAAGCGACAGACGTTCAAGATTGGACAGGTTTCCCAGCTCGGCCGGTATAGGGCCGCTGAGTTGATTGTCAAAAAGCATCAAGTAGGTCAGGTTTGTGGCCTGGCCGAGCTCGGGCGGGATACTGCCATCAAGCTGGTTGAATCCCAGAATGAGTTGCTCCAGGGTTTGGCGCTGCCCAAGTGTGGCCGGAATACTGCCGCTGAGTTGATTGAAGCTCAGATCCAGCACGCGAAGTTTGGGTGTTGAACCGAAGGCCGATGGGATCGATCCGGTCAGGCTGTTGTTGGACAGTGCCAGCCATTCCAGGTTGGGCATGGCGGCCAGCTCAACCGGAATCTCGCCATCGAATTGATTGTTCCACAGGTACAGGTACTGCAGATTGGTCATTTGCGCCGTTTCTTTCCAGATCGGCCCGAACAACTGATTGTCCGACAGCCACAGAAAGTGCAGCTCGCTCAATTGCCACAGGTTGCTCGGCAGGATGCCGCTGAGGTTGTTGCCGGGCAGGGACAGATCCCATACGCGGTTGTTGATGCAGGTCACCCCGAACCAGCTACACTCCGTACCCACCGGGCCGTTCCAGCCACTGTTGTTGTGCCAGTTGGGCCCGTCGGTCAGATCATAGAAATTGATCAGCGTCAGACGCTCACCAGCGGGAACCTGGGCAAGCGCCGGCCAGCCCAGGCAAACCAGGCTCATCCCGAGAAAAAACGAACGGATGATCGAAGTCATGTATGTATAAGCGTACTCCGTTGCTGAACTGGTTCAAGCATTTCAGACCGATCGCTATCCCACCCAGCGTCGCACCCGCGTTCGGCGAACCAACAGTTCGTGGCTGATGGAATGCAGTCTGGAAGGCCAAATCTATCCGGCAAATCCAGTCTATCGGCTGTCCGAGGCCGATCGGCCGCTGCTGGTTCGCTCTCACCTCGACCTGTTCAATTGCGCAACCGGACTGAAATACCCACTGCCCACACCCGGCCCCTGAACCCTGAACTACTGGTCTGAAACCCGCTCGCTGTTGAACTGCGCCAATTCGGTTGCCGCCTCAATCGCCCATTCGTTCTCAGGACCCAGGGATTCGACCAGAAGCGCATGTGCCGTTTCCATGGTCAGGATCGCTTCGGCGTGGTTTCCGAGCAAATGAAGTGCACGAGCCTGGGTCATCTGAAAACGTGCCTGATAGACCGGCGGCATGTTCCGTTGTGCCCCCTCTACGGCTTTGACTGCCAATGCGAGTGATTCTTCGTGCAAGCCGAGGTCTCGCTTGATCGATGCCAGGTTGTTGATCCAGATCAGGACATCATCGATTTCCCCCAGTGACTTCAATCCGCGATCCACAGCCTCGGAAAGCAAGTCTTCAGCCGCAGCAAGGTCACCTTCGTCAGCCAGCAACAGTCCGAGATTGCTCATCTGGATCAGGGTGTTGCGGTCATCGACGCCGGCTGTGTCGCGGAAGCCGTTCATGGCGTCACGATAGGCCTGCTCGGCCCGGCTCATTTTTCCTTGTGCTTCAAAGACCGATGCCAGGTTGGCCAGGCAAGTCAGTGATTCGTAGTGGAGTGGGCCGAGCACCCGACGATACGACTCCAGCGTTCTTGTCAGAAGCTGCTCGGCCTCTTCGTTGTTGCCCTGGGTGTGGAGCAACACACCCAGGCTGTTGGCAAACTGCAGGGTGGTTGGATGATCTTCGCCGTTAACCCGGCGCGCCAGGCGAACGGCGTTCTGCAGGAAGGGTTCAGCTTCGTCGAGTCGATACTGTGCCCACAGTATCAAGCCAAGGTTCTGATAGGAAACCAGGGTTTCGGCATTGTCTTCACCCAGAACCCGCAAGCGTCCGTCCAGCGTCTGGCGGAAATAGGTCTCGGCCTGCTGCCAGTCGCCGGTCATCTGGTAAAGCACACCCAGATTGTTCAACGCCTGCAAGGTTTGCGAATCGTCCGGACCAGCGTTTGCCAGGGCCGACTCATAAGCTTCTTCACCCAGTGACATTGCTTCATCAAGATGATTGAGACGCCGCAGCGCCACCGCCAGAGTGAGGGCCGTATCTATGGCGTCCGGATCTCCCGGACCGGCCAGTTCCCGGAATCCGACCAGACTGGCCTCAAGATGCTCCCGCGCTTGCTCTACCTGATCGGTATTCAGCAGAAGCAATCCCAGAGCGGCTCGAGCGCGCAGGGTGTCGCGATGATTGGAGCCGAGCTCACGATCGCGGATGACATACGCGCGTTCCAGCTGGTCCAGCGCCGATGGAAAAAGCCCGAGTCCACCGTACACCTCGCCAACTGTCTGGCGCAGTGCAGCTTCGATCAATGGTTGCTCACTGAATTCTTGCTCGATGGCGGCCACGGCCCGGACCAGCAGCGTTTCATCGAGCATTCGGCGGGCAACATCGGTCGGACTGATATACCGGACAACATTCTCCAGTGCCAGGCGCAGGTTTTCGCTCTCGGCAGGCGGCAGGCTGCCTTCGGCCTCGGCCTGTTCCAGCCGAACCGTCATGTCCTGCAGCAGGGCGTAACCGATTCGCTCGGGATCGAGCTCACCGAGCAAACTGGATTGAAACCTGGCCACTTGTTCCAGTTCGTTGGCCCGCTCGGTGGCCTCGACCTGGGCCAGCTCGGCCGCCGAGCGCTGGATTCGGGCTTCGTTCAAAGCCAGGCTGACGCCGACCACGGCGGCGAGCAATGCGAGGGCGGTCACCGCCGCCGCCACCACCGGCACGCGATGTCGGCGAACAAATTTGCCAATACGATAAGCGGCGCCAGGCGGGCCGGCCAACACCGGTTCCTGGCGCAGGTAACGGCGCAAATCCGTCGCCAGGGCATTGGCGGTCTCGTACCGGCGCGTCCGATCCTTTTCCAGGCATTTCAGAATGATCCAGTCAAGATCCCCCTTGAGTGCCCGCGCCAGACCTCGCACATCAAGCCGGCGCTGATCGGCAATGGTCAGGCGCTCACCAGGCTCTGGTGGTGCCTGCACGCCAACTCGGGAAGCGGGGCGACCGGTTGCGTTTAGCCAGGCGCTGGGTCGAAGTGGTTCAACCTCGTGCAGCACGCGCAGTACCTCGCCTATACCGCCTTTGCGCAGTAACGCGACGTCGAACGGTACTTGTCCCACCAGCAGTTCATAAAGCACCACGCCCAGCGCGTAGATGTCAGCACGAGTATCAATATCCTGACCGCTGGTTCCTGCCTGCTCGGGGCTCATGTATTCCGGTGTGCCGACCAGTTCGCCAACGGCGGTAAAGAGGGTCTTGTCGGTCAGCGGATGATCGAGGGATTTTGCCACCCCAAAGTCGATCACCTTGGGCGTCATTCCCGAGCCGCTGGAGTCGTCGCTGTATTCGACCAGGATATTACTGGGTTTGAGGTCGCGGTGAATCACCCCTTTCATGTGAGCATGCTGGACGGCCTCGCACACCTGGATGAACAGTTCGACGCGCTGCCTGACGGTCAGTCTCTGGCGATCACAGTGCGCGGTGATCGGCACGCCCTTGACCAGCTCCATGACAAAAAACGGTCGGCCCTCGCTGGTGCTGCCCGCGTCGAAAACATGCGCGACGCAAGGATGATCCATCACTGCCAGCGCCTGGCGCTCGGCCTCGAAGCGGGCAACGACGGCAGCGGAATCCATTCCCGGCTTGATGACCTTCAGGGCAACGCGGCGACGCACCGGCGTAGTCTGCTCGGCCAGGTAGACCACGCCGAACCCCCCTTTACCAAGCAGCGACAATATCCGGTACGGCCCGATCCGATCCGGCAGGTCAGGGCGTTGATCCGCGCCCATCGCTGTTGTCTGCTCAGTGCCGGAGTCTGGTGGTGATGACTTGTCATCCGGATTGTTCAACGAACACCCTCCAAGACCGATCCGATGATTCACTAACAAAGTATAGATCAGAAATTGCAAGGCCCAATATGAGCGAGCTCAAACGCCGCCGAGACAAAGTTGAGCAATCTGGTCAACTTGTGCCGCCACCACCACCGCGCCATTCATGAAGGCGGTTTCCAGGTCAGCATGAACCCCAACAGCCAACCCGAATTCCGTGATCCCAACGGCAAAGTCATCTGATGCATCCCTGAGTACTGCTCTTGCGCGCTCTGTAATCGTTAGTTTCTGGCCGACCGGCCCAACTGTGAGAATGCTTCACATTCAAAAAACGTTTCCGCGGAAAGTGCGCCAGGCCAAGCCGGGGCTTGAACCACCGAAATCCAATGTATATGCTCCGGAAGTACTTCCTTAAATGGAGGTTTGAACATGAAAACCGTGAAGTCACTGGTTTTTTCCATACTCTGGCTAATCTCAGGAGGCGTCATGGCCACTAACGTATCAACCCACTTGATGTTCCAGGGCGATGCCGATGAAGCACTCAAGCTGTATCAATCGGTATTCCCGGAAGTCGACATTCAGAGTCAGGAGCTGCACGAAAGTGGCGACAACGAGGGCAAGATTCAAAAAGCAAGCGTTAAGTTCGCCGGCCATGAACTGATCGTCTTCGACAGCCCACCGGTCCACAACTTCACGTTCACTCCAGCCATGTCGCTGTTCGTGGAATTCGAAGACGCAGATGCATTGAAAAGCGCATTCGAAACCTTGTCCGAGGATGGCGAAGTAGCCATGCCCCTGGGTGATTACGGCTTCAGCCCCCTGTTCGGCTGGTTTCAAGACCGCTTCGGTGTCTCCTGGCAATTAAATCTGAAAACCGATGCGTCCTTGCCGGATTCGCGTCATTGACGGTCATCGGCTTTTACGCTTTGATCAGTGCGGTGTCCTTCATCCTGTATGCAGTGGATAAATCAGCGGCAAAGCGTGGGGCGTTGCGCATTTCGGAGACGACCTTGCATCTTTCGGAACTGTTCGGCGGTTGGCCGGGTGCCTTGATTGCCCAGCGCGTGTTTCGCCATAAAACCAGGAAGCAACCGTTTCAATTAATCTTCTGGGCTGCAGTCGCAGTCAACACCGGGGCGCTGATCTGGCTACTGTTCGCCGATAGGGCGGCAGGCCTCCGTACCAACCTTGGGATTGCCTGAGCAGGCGCTGAAAAATGTGGAAGCCGCGCTGGCCGAAGCTGGGGCGAAACTCGACCATGTGGTACGGACACGAATCTATGTGCTGGACATTTGAGGTTGATGCCTTTATCGATGGCTAGGACAGCCGATCCAGCCCATTCTTAAGAATGATTATCAATCAAAAAACGTTTCCGCGGAAAGCGTTTGACTTGACCGTTCCTATGTGGATATGTTGACTACATGTATTCAAACGAATACACTATGCCACGATATGCCCTCATCGTGAGAATGCAGCCATGCCCACCACCATACGCCTGAACCCCGAGACTGAAACACGACTGGACTCGCTGGCTCGGGAAACCGGGCGTAGCAAGGCGTTCTACCTGCGCCAGCTCATCGAGAATAATCTTGCCGATCTCGAGGATATCTACCTTGCCGAGAAGAGATTGGAAGACCTGCGAGCAGGCAAATCCAATACCTTGACAGCCGATGAGGTCTGGGGTGAGCTGGACAATTGAGTTCGAGCGGTAGGCCGCCCGGGAATTCCGCAAGCTTGATCCCGAGATACAGCGTCGCATACGTGATTTCTTCCAGCAGCGCATCCTTTCCGCCGACAATCCCCGCGCGTCAGGAAAGCCACTCCGAGGCAAGCAAACAAACCTCTGGCGGTACCGTATCGGTTCCTGGCGTGTCCTCGCAGAGATCCAGGATCACCGCTTGATCATCTTGATTGTGCGGTTAGGCCATCGCGGCGACGTATACAGAAAGTAGCCTTTTGCATCTTCAATTTCGGGTCTACCGGCCCGGCCGTGAGAATGATTTGCATTCCAAAAACGTTTCCGCGGAAAGTTCGCCAGACCAAGCCCAGGGCTTGAACCACCTAAATCCAATGTATTTGCTCCGGTCTGGTCCGGACCCTGGCCCGCAGGGGCATAGTTAGTTGACCGTGCGTTGCGCCTGCTAGCGGTAAGTCTCGTTTCAATCGGCTATCATCCGTCTTCGGCTTGCGAATTTGTTGGATGGCATGTTCTTCTTTTTCTCATTTGGGTCGGCCAGTCCGATTCACTGTCCGCCTCTGCAGCACCATGGCGGGCGCTTGATTCTGATGTTGCTGGCCTTGGTTGCCATTTACCTGTCTACTCCATTGCACGCCACCACCTATGGCTGGCAGTCGGATTTTGTCGGTCCAGGTATCAATGGCACGATTTCCGCATCTGTGGTTCATCAGGGTGAGCTCTACATCGCTGGCTACTTTTCCACAGCCGGGGCAAGTGGCGAGCCGTACCTTGCGCGCTGGGACGGTCAACGATGGCAACCGGTTCTGGATAGTCAGGGCCGAGGTCTTGATCCGCAATGGCTGTCAACAATGCGTTTCACGGCCTTGGCCAGCTTCAATGGTGATTTGATTATCGCGGGCAGCTTTGAACGGTCGGGCGATCAAACCGTCAACAACATCGTTCGCTGGAACGGTCAAAATTGGTGGCCGATGGGTCCCACATTGACTCCCGGGACCGATGGGGAAATCGAAACGCTGGCAGTCTGGAACAACGAGTTGATTGTGGGCGGAAAGTTTACAACCGCTGGAGGGCAGTCAGTTGACGGTCTGGCTCGTTGGAATGGTTGGCTATGGCGCTCGTTTTCGGAAGATGGTGGCGTCAATCCCGGGGGTAGGGTTGCGACACTTCAAGTTTTAGACGGCTCGCTGTATGCCGGAGGACAGTTCAGCAGTATTGGTGGCGAAGCGATCAACGGGCTGGCTCGATGGAACGGTTTGCACTGGCAAGGCTTTGCCGGGCTTCAGGGCAATCTTGGCGATGGCCTGGTCCAAGCCATCGCGTACTCTGGTGGCTCACTCTATATCGGTGGAGACTTCTCGGCTATTGGTGGCCTGGAAGTCAACAATGTGGCACGTTGGGATGGGACGAGCTGGCACGCCCTGGTGAACTCCACAAGTTCGGGGAATGTCGGCATATCCGGACGGATTGACCAGATGAAATCCTGGGGTGGGAACCTGTTTGTCGTCGGGAGACTGCGCCCGGCCGGCAGTCCGTCTGTATCGGGAATGAGCATATGGAATGGGAATGACTGGCTCAACCCGGAGAGCTCCGATCTGGTGCTGCCGACGCATACTGTAACCGGGCTCACTGAGTTTTCAAATCATTTGATCGCTCATGGTCAGATTGCTTTTGCCGGGGACGCTTTGGTTAATGGAATCGCGCGGCTCCCGGCGGGATCCACCGAATGGGAACCGTTTGAAGTCGACGGGGGAACTGGGACTGGTCTGAGCAATGCGGACCCGTATTCCTACCTGGATTTTGACTCATGGAACGAACCGCGTGTGACTTCGATTATCTCATTCAACGGAGAACTTATTGCCGCCGGGATGATCGGGTGGGCTGGGACGCTGCCGGTGAGTAATATCGCCCGCTGGAATGGGCAGAGCTGGTCCCCGCTGTTCGGCCCGACGGATCAAGGCGTCAACTCTGATGCATTGATTCGTGATCTGCATGAATTCGATGGCAACTTATTTGCAGCCGGTGAAAGTCTGACGCACGCCGGCGGGGTGGAGGTATCCGGTGTCGCACGCTGGGATGGTTCTCGTTGGCACGCAATGGGTGAGATGCCCGCAAACTCTATCGATGGCGAAATCAGCGCGCTGACCAGCTTTCAGGGAGAACTGATTGTTGCGGGCAGGTTCCTTCATGCCTCGGGTATGCAAGTCAACGGTATAGCTCGCTGGGATGGGACGCGATGGCAACCTCTCAGCGGTACACAGGGGGCTGGTGTGAGCGGTGGTCAACACCCTGGCGTTGTTGCACTTCACGTGCACGATGGCGATCTGTTCGTAGGGGGCAGGTTCACCGAAGCTGGTGGTCGTCCGATCAGAAATCTGGCCAAATGGAACGGGCAGGACTGGAGTGCGGTTCCTGGTTGGGATACAACGAGTTCAACCAGCAGTATCAATCAGATGGCAACCTATCGGGGAGATTTGATCGTTAGCGGCAGCTTTACTCACTTGTCAGACCAGAGGGTTAACAATATCGTTCGTTGGGACGGTACCGACTGGTTTGCTCTGGCGGATGGACACGGGATCGGTCTTACGAGAAGCGCTCATGAACTGGTTTCTCACGAGGATGAGCTTATTGTTGCTGGTGGCTGGCCGGCTGATGCAAACTTGAGAACTTTCCATATCGCGCGATGGGACGGAGAGCGGTGGCGGGGTTTGGGAGGACCCAACCAGATCGGCATGCGACATGGACTGGGCGTCGGGTTCCCTTCTAGCGTCAATGCCCTGACTATTCACAATCAGGAGCTCATAGCCGGAGGCTTCTTCGCAATGGCGGGCGGCGTACCTGCGTGGAACCTTGCCCGCTATATTCCGAATCCAATTGAGCTCGACATCGAACCTCTGTCCCCTCAGCCTCCCTCGGCCGGGGATGTGGTCACAGTGACTGCAACGCTTGCAACGGATCAAGCATTTTCCGCAACCGGAACTGGTGTCATTCGGAGCTACTTTGAGGGGAGTTGTTCAACCGACGAAATTGAGGCAGTTGGAAATGATCGCTGGCAGTTTGAGTGCCAGTTCTTGTTTGCAGAAGGAAGGGTATGGAATTCTATCGAAGCCACGTTTTCAAACGTCGAGTCGTCGATTCATCTGATTGCCACGCCATTGGAGCATCGAGTTCGGTTTTCTTCCGAAATCGAGTTCACTCAGTTTGTTCCAGAGGTCTCTCAGCTTGATGGTCAGGTGTTTGACGTGTATGTGCATGTGGACAGAAGTCAGACTGGTGCTGATCCGGGAGAGATCCTGGTCACAACTTCACAAGGCCATAGCTGCGAGTTTGAGTTTGGATCATGGATCAACCGCTGCAGATTCCGAGCTGCCGGTGCTGGAGAAATACAGATTCATGCCAGTTATAGCGGAGACCTCTATAATTCGCCAAGTGAAGTTAGCGCTGCTTATCAGATCGAAGAAGCATGGCTGAGTTTCACACCGCCTGTTCAGTTGCTGTTCGGTGCAGTACCCATTGTCGGTCCAGCGCAAGAGCAAACGATTGAAATCGCCAACGTTTCGGCAAGCCCGATCCAGATTGATTCCATCGCGCTCTTGGATCAGAGTTCAATCTTTGAGCTGACCGACCAGGGGACTTGCGGAAGTGCCCCCGTTGTTGTCCAACCAGAATCCAGTTGTCTGCTCGTCGTTCGTTTTACGCCGGAGGCCCCGCGATCATACAACAATCTCCTGGAAGTGAATCTGAAGGATCAGGAAGGCACATACAAATACACCATACGCGGAGAAGGAAGCGACACGCTCTTCTGGGACAGATTCAACGTTGATTGACATTGCTATGCCCAGGCATGCGTTGGGTATTCTTGTTGTCAAGAACGATTATCAATCAAAAAACGTTTCCGCGGAAAGCATTTGAGCTGAACTGCAGAGTCGAAAAACTAGTCTGTCAATCGGATTCGTTATCAGAGTGCAGGCTAGCCGGAATCACTCTCCGAACAGCTCGATCAATCTCGCGAAATGAGGTGCAGGATTGAAATATAGGGAAACCTCCTCGCCGGCCTCATTTTCCCCAACGAACAGATCGGCCATGACCGGTTCGCTGATCAGTGACTGGCTCTTGAATTCGATACCAAAAAAGTACAGTGCATCGTAACTTTCGGCAATTGAAATTGTGAAATAGGCCGTTTCAGGAGACATCCCGTCGCCGGAAGCCACCAGCGAATCCATTAGTCCGCTGGCCCAGCGAAAATGATGTTCGGCTTGCTCACCTTTGTCGGACTCAGCGAGGGAAATCCCAGTGTAATGGTGAATCCTCATGTCCACAGGGCACTGATTCAGCCAGCGGTTTCCTGTTTCAGCCGCCAATTCCCATTGCTCGGAATTCATTTGCTCGACCATTTCCTGAATTGGCCTGCCGGACTGGCACAGTTCCGTGTAGCTGTCAGACCAGCCCCAACTTTCCCGCAGTGATTTGAAGTCCGGTTCCTCTTCCCAACCATGCCGGGGCAACTCTGAATCGGAAATAGAGGCTGAAGAAGTTGTAGGGGCGGTAGGAGTTGCTGCGCAGCCAACGATCATGAACATGAGAACTGCAGCTTGAACGACTCGCAATGACTTGCTTGGCTTCGGATCGGTCATAGCAACTCAATCTTCTCGGAGCTAATCATCCAAACACCACGTTCCGTGGCAACTGCCAGACGGACATCATGCAACAAGCTGAGAAAAGGGTGAATTTCGACCGGCATGGGGCTCACGATATGGGTAACGGTATAGGCTGCCACGGACACGCCTTCAGGCAGGCCGACACCATTCGGGCCAGCTATCGATTCCCGCATCTAAATTCATCCCCGTCATTGACTGATCCAAGCCTAGGGTATTTCTGGATACAGGTCCAGTGTTTGAACGTGCCATCTGGAAATCTAATGATTCTCAGCAACCCGTTATCCTGTCCTTTCGCCAAGTGGCATAATTCCGGGAGGCGAAACGACGTCGACTTCGGGATTGCCTGAGCAGGCGCTGAGACCAGCCATCACCATGGAGAAGAATCAAATAATGTCGCGCCAGAATATTTCATCCGGTACATCGTGGGAACCGATCGTGGGGTATTCGCGTGCTGTCAGGGTAGGGCCGCATGTGCATGTATCCGGAACGACGGCTACCGGCCCTGAAGGACTGGTTGGTGTTGGCGATGTCTATCTTCAGACCGTTCAGACGCTGAAGAATGTGGAAGCCGCCCTTGCCGAAGCCGGGGCGAAACTCGACCATGTGGTACGTACACGAATCTATGTGCTGGACATTTCCTGCTGGGAAGATGTGGCCCGCGCACATCGGGAGTTTTTCGGCGACATTCGCCCCGCCACCAGCATGGTTGAAGTCAGCCGTCTGATTTCCCCCGAAATGCTGGTCGAAATTGAGGTTGATGCCTTTATCGATGGCTAGCAGCCTGTCGGACTAAACGCTGATCTACTGCGGAAACGCCGGATTGGGCCAGATTTCCCGCTCTTTTTCGTTAAATAGGCCCACTATTCGCCTCAAAAGATCGAAAAATCTGACTCCAACCGACTTTCCCTCGCTACGATCGGTCAAGTCCGACAGGCTGCTAGGACAACCGATCCAGCCCATTCTCAAGAACGATTATCAATCAAAAAACGTTTCCGCGGAAATCATTTGACTTGACAGTTGCAGCATCCCGCCTCTGATCCCCCACCTGGGAAATGTCGTCTGAGCCCCCGGGCCATGACCTGCTTTTCCGTAAACCTAAACCGTTTTTTTTCTTTTCCTTGAAACCGGAAACCCGAAACCTGGGTTCCAAACTTTTATCCAACCTCTGGAATTACGAGCCAGAATCCGCTACATTGGCGTGCGACAGCTGCTTGCAGGGGAAGGGGAAATGCCGATGTCCAGATTCACCAACGCCAGAACTTGGTTTCCAATACTCGCCATATCATTCGTATTCTTGTCGGGATGCGGCACCTACCGAATGGCCGGTTTGGAAGACAGTCCGTATGGCGCATCAGCGATGATGACGACACCATACCCTGCTATGTTTCGAAAAATTATTATCAGGCATATCGATTGCAAAAGTCGAGGTTCGGGTTCCTACAAGCAATACGAATTGGTTCCAGGATGGAGGGTAATTACCTTCGTCGGAAATAGTCAAATGCATGTGCCGCCGAATCCCAAGAGCTTTGTTTTCAAGGCCATTCCAGGTGGCATGTACACATTTGAGAGGAATTATCAACATCGATCAGATGATTGGATGATTGATATTATTGACCAGGAAAGCAACCAGCCAATCGAGAGTGAATGGTACTGGACGGATTGGTCCTATTGGTCTGGTGCCGAGCCTGACCCAACAGTATGTGAGGCCGCCGCTTCCATGAATGCGCGAGAAGAAGTTCATGAAGTCGCGACAGGCAATTGAAGTTATCCTGAACCCGGAAACTTGAACCCTGAAACCTATCTTTCTCCTTTCCAAAGTGCTAGTCTTAGCCAAAATCCGGCCGAACTTGGGAAGGGGAAGGCCGGGTTTGCAGACAAATCAAGGGAGAACGGTCGTGACCAAGCGCGATCTGAACAATATTTTGGTGTGGGCGCAATCAGTGATTGCAATCACTTGGGTATTCGATGAATCGGTATCCCGAAGCCGCGGAAGTTCCTAGCTCCGCGGCACAAGAAGTTGATCTATCCAGGATTGGATCGGAATGTTGCTTGGTGGCGATAGATGATCAAACTGCAGATTCTGGAGCTATGAGGAAGTTTTCCTCACCGAATCACCGCTCTGAGATTTTCCAGCCAGTTCTTTGTTAGAGTGCTTGGGGGAGTATATGGGCCAATCAAAACGAAAGCAGTATGGAGAAGCTCAGAACGTCGCGCTGACCACACAGGTTGGCAGCGCATGCCCTCTTTGCGATAAGCCGTTATTCTACAAAAAAAATGGCAAAAGTTACAAATCGTATGACATCGCCCACATCTATCCTCTCAAACCGACCCAAGCTGAAATTGACTTGCTCAAGAACGAAGAGCGGCTTGGTGAAGATGTAAACGATGAAGACAATCTGATTCCTCTTTGCAAAGGGTGTCATGGGAAATTCGATAAGCCACGTACCGTAGAAGAATATCGCCAACTCGTTGATCTTAAGAAGCACTACATCGCACGATCCGGCCTTGAGGCTCTGCGTTCAGAATATCATATCGAAACCGATATAAGAGCAGTCGTTGAAGCGCTCTATGAGGAAACCTTTGTCGAGCCCTCGCATATAGAGATTGGATTCGAACCATCAACAGTTGATCAGAAGGTCGACGACACAATATCTAAGCCCACAGTTAGAAAAATCAAAAATAACGTTGGTGATTACTACACGCTCATAAAAACCCATTTTTCAGAGATCGACAAAAGTCAGCCAAATTTTTCAGAGATGGTATCTCTTCAAGTCAAAACCTATTTTCTTAAGCAGCAGGGGCTAGGCTATGATAAACAGGCAATCTTTGACAACCTGGTTTCTTGGGTTAACGCAAAAACTAAACCCAAGAGCATAGATGCTGCAGAAATCCTTGTTTCATTTTTTGTTCAGAACTGTGAGGTATTCCAATGATAGTACCAACAAAATTCACCTCACTCGATGACAGCGTGCTCGGTAAGATACCCATTATTATCGATGCCCTCGATGAGCCGAAGTCGCTTCATGCCCTATACGAAAGTGTCGGAAACCGCTTCGAGGATGCTGGTGAGTTTTTGTATGCGCTTGATGTGCTTTACCTTCTCAAATCAATTCGGCTCAGTGCGGCAAAAAAGATAGTAGAGAAATGTTGACATCTATTAAATGCGAAAAATTTCATCAACAAATAATTGCATTTAGAAAAGGTTTAAATGTAGTTGTCGGTGATGATTTAGCGACCAACTCCATCGGGAAATCCACGCTGCTCATGGTGATCGACTTTATCATGGGCGGAGATGGGTTCCTGGAGCATAATCACGACGTTGTGGCTGAACTTGGGCATCACGAGTATCGAGCAACCTTTAATTTTGGCGGTGCTTATTATTTTTTTGCAGAGACACTGGAATGGCCGACGTAATACACCGTTGCGACGAGTCTTGGGAAGTGGTTGAAGCCCTTACGGATCGAGATTACCGGAATTATTTGGGCCACCTCTATGGCATTAATGATATTGGCCTGACGTTTAGACAGGTGTGCTCGCCGTTTTCTAGAATTTGGGGCAAGCCAAACTTAGAGCCAAGTAGGCCGCTGGATGCTCATACCAAGCAATCGGCAAGTCAATCGATAATGCTTGTTCTCAAGCTCTTCGAAAAATATGGTGAAGTTGAGGGCTTGGAACTGTCACTTAAAGGTGTTCAGTCTAAGGCAAAGGCCTTGCGTGCGGCATTTCGCGAGAGCGTTGTTCCAAAGATTGGTAAGAGAAAATACAAGGAGAATGAACGTGAGATATCAGAATTGTCAGCAGAGCTTGCTAGTATACGCACCGATTTAGCTTTATACGCCACGAACCTTAAAGAACTTGCTAACAAGGAAGTCGCCGAGATTAAGTCCGAAAAGGACGTGTTGCTAGACGCTCGCGCTCGTATCACTAGTAGGCTACAGCGCGTCTCGATCTCCTTGAAGGAAAGCCGACACATTCAGAGCAAGAGTTTCGAATCTCTGCAAAAGTTTTTTCCTGGCATGGAGAGTAAAAGACTGGCTACTGTCGAGGAGTTCCACTCTGATATCGCTAAGATACTCCGCAGAGAGATACGGGAAAGTGAGCGCAACCTGAAGGTAGAGCGAGAACGTATTGACGGGGCGCTTGCCCAGTTGGATGAGCGCCTTCGTGCAATTCTTGCAAATGTCGAGAATCCAGGTCTGATTGTAGATCGTGTATATGACTTGTCGAAGAAGGCACGACAACTACAGCAGGAAAACGCGTATTATGATCAAGGCAGTAGCCTTAAGGATGACGCAGGAAGCCTGGAATCAGAATTGGAGAGGAAGCGGTTATTGGCGCTTTCTAAGGTGGCCAAGATTCTCAACGAGAAATTATCATATCTTGCGGAGTCCATATATAGAAACAGTCAGAAGAGCCCGTATCTTTCGTTCAGCTCAAGTAATTACGAGTATAAAATCTTTGAAGATACTGGAACAGGTAAGGCTTACGGTAACCTCATACTTTTTGACCTTGCTATATTCGCCACTACGCGGTTGCCATTTGTTATACATGACTCTCTTCTATTCAAAAACATCGAAAACCGTGCCGTTGAGCGAATTATTGAAGAATATGGCCTCTTTAACAGGCAATCGTTTATCTCACTTGATGAGGTGGGAAAATATGGTGCTTCATTGGGCGAGATTGTAGATGAGGCCGCTGTGGTGCGTCTCGCGGATGATCGAGTTTTGTATATTAAGGATTGGCGCAGGCGCGATAAGCTTTAATTGGATGTCGCCGGCGACGTTTGCTGTACACCGGTAGGGGGCTTCATCATGTATTCGAATGAATACGATTAGACTGGTATAAGGGGGCGGTTTTGCTGGGCAGGCTTTCATAGTTTTACAGTTCCGAAAATTCGATGAAAATTACGAAGCGTGAGCCGTCTAGACCCTACTGTTGCATAAATTCCTGACTTCGGAGCACTGGAAGCCAATAACCGTAGGCATGGACTCAAGTCTCCCGGCTCGTTCGCTGCAAGTCAATAGCGGCCGGGACTGTCGTGGCGATCATCTGGTCAGGTTGCTGGCTCAGGCATGATCAGTGCTTGTTGCTGCACACCAGTATTGGCTGTCGAACGCTGGTGGGCACTTACATACAGTGTGAACTTGCCGGACTCAGGTCGATCGAGTCGTCCGGCGAACTGATTGGTCGTGCCGGTGAAACCCAGGTTAGCCTCGGTGAGCTTTTCACCCTCCCGGTACAGGCTTGCAACAACGACAAAATCATCGGCCCGCCACAGACCACCGGCCGTAATCGGGCATCCGCACAGCATCGTGACCGACGCGGTCAGATCGATACCATCAGCAGGATCCGAATCGAGCTCGATCACATCGACAATCAGTCCGGGCAAATGCAATACCAGTGGAGGATCCACCCGATCCACGCCCGGAAGCATCCACAGCGTGGTGTCTTGTTGCTGAATGCTGTTGCTGACGTCCAGCGGGCCGGTGACCGCGATCCGTACCCGGGTGGGCCGATCGATATCCAGTTGCGCCGTCCAGGCTGCTGAATCCGGAGCTGACGGCGTGTGACCGCGCGTTTGTCCTTCGGTCATCATAGAGTCGGTATCACCGGTCGGCCCGGTAATTCGTCCGTGATCCAGCACCCGACCGGTTGCCACATCCGTGACCTGCACATTCAGATCGCCCACGCCGCTGCCGATAAACTTGGCATCCAGCGAACGAACCTGAATCTTCAGCGCCGTGGTGCCGGAATTTTCCACTTCATTCGTCTGAGCCAGTATTGCGTCCGGCACAACCAACTGGCTCAACAAGAGCAGGGTGGGCAACCAGAGAAACGATTTCGACAGGGTGTTCTGCATAAGTTCGCTCCAGTGAAGAATAAATGACTGTATTCCGATCATACCGTGGTTGGGCAACTTCAGCCGGTCATTCCCTGATATATGCCGCCATCTCTTCAAGCACCTGCTGATGACGTCCGACCCAGACATGACCACCATCCGGATAGCTCACGAAGCGGGCATCCGGGATATGCTCGGCCGTGTAGTTGGCCGCATCCCAAAGGCCGAACAGGTCATCTTCGAGGCCGATGACCATCGTCGGCACCCGTACTTCTTCGAGTGGATAGCGGGGTAGGGCAGTGAGTACCTCCCCGTCGTTGAGCAGACCCTGGCGACGGACACTGACCGGAAGAATATTGTCGAGCATTCGCTGCACTCGCTGACGCTCACTTTCATCCGCATCGTCGACCAACTCCGGGGGAGTTGCCAGCAACGTGCGGATCAGGGTCGGTCGGGCGGTTCGAATCGCCGCCCACATCAGAAAGTCCGAGCGCAGGGCTGTGGCAAACACGAAGTTCAGCCCGGACGGTGTCTCGACGGGCGCTGCATCGTTCGGACGAGGAACGTAGAGCGCGGGAACCAGTAATATCAATGCATCTGAGCGCTGCGGATGCCGCAGCGCAAACTGCAACGATGAAGGAGCGCCCGCCGAAGCGCCAATGACTGCTGCCGATTCGATTCCCAGCGCATCAAGTAAACAGGCGTGAGCATCCGCCTGGGCTTCGGCCGAGCCGTCTTCCGGCATCGGGGTGCCAAGGTAGCCGAAGCGTGACACTGAAACGACCCTGAATCCCCGGTCAACCAGCTCTTTGCCCAATCCCATGCCCTGGTCAAAGCCGCCACCTGCACCATGTACTACCAACACGGCCGGCCCCTCACCGGCCTCTGCATACTCGATGATTCCACACGGCGTGTCGGCCAGCAGGCTGCCGGTCGCCACACGCTCTCGTGCTGCCCGAATATCAGTGGTGTAAATGACCATGATCGCAATGGCAAGCACCAACAATACAAGACCGACAGCCAGTAGAATTGGGCGACGCATTGAATATTCTCCAGAAGTCCGGAATGGCGCAATG
>Ga0076930_100225_pt1 | contig 70700 bp, 39 predicted proteins | sample HotLakConsoUCCRE_FD_71149 | JGI IMG/M metagenome (GOLD analysis project Ga0076930, IMG submission 71149) | Hypersaline microbial mat communities from Hot Lake, Washington, USA - Hot Lake Consortium UCC-RE (version 3) (version 3) ...
AGGGTAGGTTAAAGCTGGCAGGGGCATTGCCCCCGCCGCCGGATGATTGAAACATGCGGGTGTCTCCGTTTTCACGTTAAGGAAAACGGGGAACGTGTCTAGCGTTTCCCAAATGAGGCGCAACGAAGAAGCTAGATCATAAAATGATCCCAGATATCTCGTCTTACCATCGCTAAGTCGGGATGTTCAGGGGATTTGAGAGGCTCCACCCTCTCTCTTCCCCGCCTAGAACCATTCCCCGTGCAAAAGATAGTACAAGAAGCGCTCTTGCCGTACAACCGTATTTATTGATTTGTTGACGGAAGTCGGGAGGCTGTTTGAATAGGAATCGGGCGTTATCGAGTAACCCAATTTTCCAGCTTTAGCTCAGCAATCCTGCAAAACTCATCGGTGTTGTTGGTGACGAGTATGAGTGCTTGAGCGATCGCTTGAGCGGCAATCAACATATCCATTGCGCCGATGATGCAACCTCGCTTAGGAATGGGAATTTAATTAAGTGTGGACAGCCGTCTCGGCTGTCCAAGTGCAGGCAAGATGCCTGCCCGACAAAACTTGGATTTTATAAAATCCTGATTCCTTAGCAAGAGCGGCTCTTAATTGTCCATAAATAGCAGTGGCTTCTGCGGTGAAGCCCACAATTTCGAGGGCAACAAAAATTTCTGTAGAGCAGCCCGGTTTTTAGCCACTTGCCGACTTTTGTAAGCACCGTACTCTAACTCGGCAACCGTGATGGCAGAAACGGCAACCTCTGTGGGCGGCAGTGATTTGAAGCGAGCAATCACTGCCGGTGGCTGGCGCTTGATGATGTAGATGCAGATGTTGGTATCCAGCAAATACTTCATTCAAACGGGCTCTCGCGATCGCTGAGGGGCGGTTGTTCGCGAGTTTCCATAAAGTCATCGGAAAACTGCTCCAGGCTTTCGATGAGGGTCTGCCAAGGATTATCTTTGTTGAACAGGACGATCGCATTCCCGACTCTTTTGATGTAAACCTCGGTGCCGTTGAGGTGAAAGGCCGCAGGCAACACCACGATCTGCCCGTTTTCGTCCGTTAGTAGCTTGGCTGTTTCCATGATGGTTGCTCCTCAACCCGCTAACCCTAGCGTACTGTGTTTAGCTTGACTGTAGGTAGGAGATCGCGGGGTGTCGTCGTCGCTAGTGCTAATTCATCCAGCGATCGCCCCGTACAACTGTATTTATTGATTTGTTGACGGAGGGGCGATCGCCGCCTTTCACCAATGTCGTTCCCTGTAGGGTGCATCCGCGCAGCGATGCACCTAAATCCGGGTTAGCGGTGCATTAGCTTCGCTGAATGCACCCTACGGCTCTCGCGATCGCCCCGTACAACCGTATTTGTTGATTTGTTGACGAGGGGGCGATCGCGGCAGAAGATATCCGCGTAGCCCGATTACCATTGTGATTGACGACAGCTCCTGTTTCGGTGCTACCCATGATTCAAATTCAACTGAACTTACCCGAAAGCGACTTCTCTGCCTTGGGTTGCCAATTCCTCACCTATATTCCTGCTTGATTAAGAATGCTGGGTTTCGCTGACTCAACCCAGCCTACGGTGATTTGCGATCGCACTTCTTACCCCAAGCTACTTATGGCAACCACTATGCTAACTTTGATTTTCAGTGGCTTCCTGAGAAGTTAAAATTAGGAATGAATTTTGCAATTAAAATTGTAACCTAATATGAGTTTTTTCGGCTATCAATCGATAATACAGCGGTTCCCAGTCTAGTGGAGTACAAATAATGACATCAAACCCTTACAGATAGGTGAAGAGGTGTACCTCACCAAGTAGGAGAACGCTGTATAGCTACACAGAAAATAGTTGCCAATTGAATTAATTACAATGCCAATACGATCTCAATTAAATTATGAACAGACAAAAGAGCCGATTTGTTGCGATCATTGCGGAAATAAATCCTTTATGTCTGTAATTTGTGATAGGAAGTACTCTTTTTCAGTTAGGGTGACAGCTGACTATTACCAATCTAATGAGCATCGATACAGAGTTTACATATGCTCTATTTGTCACCAACCTACTGTTACTGTTGATAAACATTGCGCAGAGAACGAGTGGGATGTACCTAATGAAGATGGCAGTTTTGAAACAGTTAGGTATGGTGTTCAAAGTGAAAAGCTTTTTCCCACCAGGAAAAGACGCCTTGAAAATGTTCCGGATCAAGTTTTTCTCTCTTTTAATAGAGCAGCAAAACTGTTAAGTGTTGAGCCGCTTGCATGTGCTGTATTTGTCGGTAGAACTCTTGAATTTATATGTAAGGACTTCAACGCAGAAGACGGAAATTTAGGGGCTATGCTTATAAATTTGGAATCTCGCGGGATTATATCAAAGCCGATTTTAGAAATGGCTCGTTCTCTGAAAAGTTTTAGAAATATAGCTGCTCATGCAGATCCCAAAGAAATCGCCGAAGAAGATGCTGAATTGCTCTTGAATATTTGCGAAATCATTATTGAGTATGCTTATGAGATTTCGGAAATGCTTGAGAACATTAAAGTTCGGCTTGAGCATTTAAACAGTGATTAGTACGATCTCCCCTACCCACTGATCGAAATAGCGCCAACGCGATAGGGGTGAGGGCGATTTTCATTAAGGAACTTAGCAGCTTGGCGGCAAAGAGCAAACGGCCTTCTGCCAATCTTTCCGAACGATTGAGCTGCAACAACCGCACCGTGACTCTACCGATCGCTGTCAAAGGCAACACTTCCCCAGCGTCAAGTTGAAAATGGTCCGTCCAGCGATTTGCCGCTTCAGGCATCAAGCAATATTCACAAGCAGTTTGAGCGCGATCGCATTTGGCAGATTGAACAAGGCGTCGTTCGAGTGGTGACTTGGAATGATAGTGGTCACGGATAGTGGTCACGTCACCACTTTAGGCATTTGGGGTCGAGGAGATATTGTCGGGCAACCGTTGACCCGCCAGCATCCTTGCCAAGTCGAGAGTTTGACGAAGGTGAAGGCGATCGCCACCCCCTTAGGCCACCACAGTCGCGATTGGCAAACCCTTTTACTCAGACACCTGTGGCACCAGGAAGACTTGCTGAGAATTATTCACCAGCCTTCGGTACTAGAAAGTCTGATGCAATTGCTGCATTGGCTCGCCCAGCGGTTTGGCCAGCCCGTGCCTCAAGGGCAACTGCTCGACCCCTTGCTGACTCACCAGCAACTCGCCGAAATTTTGGGCACCAGTCGAGTCACGGTAACTCGGGCTCTCAACCAGCTCGAAGAGGCAGGCAAACTGATCAAATTCAACAAGTCTTCGGGTCAGTGGACAGGAGACGCCCAATTTGCATTGCCTCCCCGTACCTTGCTGATAGTAAAAAAAGCATAATGATTACGTGCAATTCTCGCTAAAACGAAAGCTCATCTCATTTGACACTTGGGACAAGTTCCAAATACTGTAAATTGACAGTTTGATAGTAAAAAACCTCGATTTTTGGTTTCTTTTTGGGCTGCAACGATCACTTGATTGTCATCAAATTCCTGAATCGCTCCGCACTGCACACAGACCAAATGATGATGCGCTTTTGAGAATGGATTACTGAGTTCGTAATACCGTCTGCCTTCAACCGGGCCGACTTCTTGTACAAGCCCCATCTCAATCATGACGTGCAGAGTCCTATAGATGGTAGAAAAGCTCACCTTCTCGCCCTGCTGTATTAATTGTTGTCGGATCTCTTCAGCACACAGATGCTTTTTGGAAGCAGAATCTTCAAATAAAGTCAGGATTTTCTTTCGTTGACTGGTTAATCTACGCCCTTCTTGATTCAGGATTGATCTAAGTAAGTCTGGGTGCCCAACCGCATTGCTTTGAGGGCTTGGAAGTGTCATGATAGCAGACCCTTAAAAGGGTAGAGTAGGGGGCTCACACGTGAAATGGTTTAAGCATTGAGGAGAGCTATTGAAAACCGTTTCTAATAAATCACGAAAAATTTCAAGAACCTTGGGATTGTGTAGTTCACGTATCAAAAAGACGACCTAAAAAGTATGAATAGGTACTACCCGTTAAAACGAGCTGCCCAATACTTGAGTGGTTTCAGTTATTCCTAGTGAGGAAGCCCCAATGCCTGTCACCGAAACGCTTTTACAAGTTTTTGGTAAGACCGCTGACAATTCAATCTTGTTAGAAAAAACGGTTACAGAGCCGATAGTGGATGGTCTAGGAATCACCTATGCCAGTTTCATAGCGCTTTATTTGCAGTACCAAACCCATCACTTTGTGGTCGAGGGTTCCGAATATCACATGCTGCACGACTATTTTCTTGAAAGCTATGAAGCAGTCCAGAAACATGCCCATGATGTGGGTGAGCGACTCCATGGACTTGGGGGAGTTCCCGCTTCAACGTTTGGCAAATTAGCTGAACTTTCCTGCTTCAAACCAGCATCGGATGATGTTTTGCGGTGCCGCTTGATGATTGAGCAGAATTTACAGGCTGAGCAATCGATTATCGAGATGATTCGGCGTCAAGCGGGTCAGGCAGAGAGTTTAGGCGATCGCGCGACTCGCTACCTTTACGAAACAATTTTGCTCAAGACTGAGGAGAGAGCCTATCACCTGGAGCATTTCCTCACCCGCGACAGTTTGAAGCTGAGCTGGTAGAAGTGAGGGCTGGTAGCTTAATGGCTTAAACACCAGCACCTTTCCAGACGTTCGACGTGCGATCGCTGAGATGCGGTACAAGCCTGCACCACACACCATGTTTGGATGGCAGCGATCGCATTCTCGATTTGTACTTGCAGCGGCTCACCACACTGGCATTGGCAGGGAATTGATAACTCCCGCAGGCGGAGACAGATATCCCACTGGGCAATGCGATCGACCTCTAGAATCGTGCTGGGGTGCAGGGTCGTTGGCGGAGAGTCACTTGAGTTTAGAGTAGTCATTGGATTAGCCCATAGAGTGGCATCAGGCAATTTGAAGACAGCTATTGAAGATATTTCTCAGGAATACCATTCAAACTACCGATAACGAAGAAGCGAATAACAATTTACTAAAACGCTTGATTGAAGACAGTTACAGCCATGAAACCCATGTGACGAAGACTGTAGAGAAACTCTGCTATTGACTATTTATGTCACTAAGGTATCCGATCCCAGAGATTAATGCAATCAATTTTCAATAAGATTAAGTGAATTTTGCCCGATACCTTTATGCAGCCCTGACATGAGTGGGGTGGCAAGATGAATGGTGCCCACCAAAAACACGTTCCTGGGGACACCATGCCTTTTTGAGAATTGTTCTTGGTTTTTGATTAGGATGATGAATGTCTTGATTGCCAAGCTGCCGATTGATACTCAACCCGAATTGACTGATCCTGGTTGAAATCCGTGCCCCCAGCCGTCGCCCCTCCCATTCGGCTCGCTAAGGCCGCAGACTGTTTCTACCCCGACGATGGCGTCGCGGCCTTGGGCGCTCATAATTGCGAGTTGTTGAAACGGTGTCCCCGCTTGGTTATCAACCGGTCTGGCGTTCAGGACCGCCATTGCAGTCGGAGCTGAACATGAGCGATCGCTCCCATCGCCCGCTTGCAAACAAGCTCGATCACCTCTCGCCGCACAGCGTCGAAAAGCGGGCAGATGATTTTCTTAGGAGGCGCGTTGCAGTTGGCGAAATACCCGCTACACGTCTGGATAGCTGACAGTCATGGCGAGCCGCCGCTCATACATTGCGCCATTTTCAATCTCGCCCTGCACCCCCTCCTTGCAAGCTTGCGGCAAGGACGCCGGTACCTGGACATGAGCGGGCCAGTAATCTTCGGGCACCGCGATTTGGTAACGGGCAAATAGGGTTGACAGCGCCTGAATGTGGCGTTTTTCCGACTCCAGAATATTGACGAACGGGCGCACGGAGCCGAAGCGATCGCAGATAGCCTGATAGGTAGCGCGCGCTTTGTACTCGTCTTGAAGGGCTTCAGTCAGCGCAGCGATTAAAGTTTCTCGCATGGGTTCATCACTCAAGATAACTGCAGGCTTATTAAGGTATATGAATCTTCAGCTGAGCGGCTGGCGGGTAAAAATGATGGGCTGCTTTCAGAGCGATCGGGTTCATGGCCTCAAACAGCGATGGAAATACAACCGATTTAGCATTATTTAAGTCTGGCCTGAATCCTTAAAATTTAGATAAGACTCATCCGCAACGAAAACCTTTAGTAAGGATAATAAAACTCTGGCAAAGGCCAGCTCTGCAAGACGTTCAACAAGGATCGGGAATGAGCACAGCGGCGTTGCTGATTCCAGGTATGAACCAATCTCTCTAGGTATTGGAACCTCGTTCAAATTTTTGCAAAATCATACCGCTATTCAGCAACGCCAGCACAGCTTCAACCGGCCAGGTGCAAACCACGATCGCTAACGAAACGACCTCTCAATTGGGCAATCTGCTGGAAGAGTACGGCGAAATTGCGGCCATGCTCCCGGTGCTAACGGGGTTGCTGGTAACGACTCAACTGCGGTTGCGGGGAGCCAGTGCCTTGGTCGTGAATATCGCGATCGCGGCGGTCACTCGGCAGGCGATCGTGCAGCTCAAAAAGCAAGCCGGGCACTCCTCCTCGATTCCCGCGTTAGCCGCAGCTAACGGCACCTCCGGCACCGCCCAAACTGAGGCAATCGGTGTGGCTTTTGCAACCCCCATATCGGTGCCTCATATTTTCTGATGACGTTTCATGGGAAGAATTTTTTGAAGTAATCGTTGGCCAAACGTGTTTTCAGGTTTTTTGGACAAGCGCTAGAACGCACTGGCTAAAGAACCGTCAGGATAAATGGTCAGTCTAACTGGACCGATTTTGACTGGATACTGGCACGCCATCCCCATGACAGTTTTGATCCTGACGGGCATCACGCTCTGGGGCGGAAACGCCCACCATTCACCATTGCGGCAAAACGGGTCACTATAGCCATGCGCATCGCACCAGGTAAGGCAGATATCCTGAATCGCCGATCGCAAATCGGGATATTGAGCTATAAGCTCTGAATGTCTCCGTTCCATTGCGTTGCTGATCGTGTCGCTAAGTCCCAATCCATTCGTAACAAACCAAATCACTGTGATCACAGCAAGTACAGTCGCTACATTTGGTGGGCATGGGTAACTTGCGAATCCGCCCTTTGCGATCGAGTTTGGTCAGCATGGGCTGGAGGGCACTAGCGTTGGTGTGGAAATGGAGAGACAAGTCCGCCATGGAGACAACGCCGTGATTAGCAATGTAAGTCTGAACGTCTCGAAGCATGGGTAGGGAGTGGGGGAGTGGGGGAGTGGGTAGGGAGTGGGGGAGTGGAGTGAGTGGGGGAGTGGGGGAGTGGGGGAGTGGGGGAGTGGAGTGAGTGGGGGAGTGGGGGAGTAGGGGAGTGGGTAGGGAGTAGGTTCTAGATACTGGGTTCTGAGCACAACTTGAACCTAGTACCCAATACCCAAATACCTACTCTCCTCCTCATTCACCCATCGACCCATCCACTCCTTACTGTCCTTCCAACAGCAGCGATCGCCGTTTTCTAGCCGGTCGAGAGTAGCGCATGGCGGCGATCGCCCCCACGGCCACTAACAGCAAGCCGACGATCCAGGCGGTCGAACTGCCGGGGTGGGCAGAGAAGGTCATGACCTGGTAGAACATGACGGCGCTCCAATAGGCCAAACCTGTAGTCCAGAGACCGACGAAGGCGGTCCAGCCCGCGTTGGTTTCGCGGTAGACCGCACCCATGGCGGCGACGCAGGGGAAGTACATCAGCACAAACAGCAGGTAAGCAAAGGCGGCGACGCGACCATCAAAGCGTAGGGCCATTTGACCAAAGGTGGTGTAAGTCACGGCTTGCTCTTCGGCGGCGGTTTCCAAATCGCTGACATCACCGACGGCGAGACCGAGGGGGTCGAGCAGGGTGCCACCGAGATCAGCCAGGTTGGCGGGAATGGTGGCAAAGGCTGCACCAATATTGCCGAAGAAATCAAAGTCCTCTGCTGCCACTTCTTCGCCTGCGGCGATCGCGGCGTCGTTGCCCAATGCGCCATACAGGGAATCCAGGGTACCAACCACCGCTTCCTTCGCAAAGACGCCGGTGAAAATGCCGACGGTAGCGGGCCAGTTGTCTTGAGAAACGCCCATCGGGGCAAACACGGGCGTGATGCTTTGACTCATGGCGCTGAGAATGGAGTTGTCGCTGTCTTCGTTGCCGATGGAGCCGTCCGTACCGATGGAGTTGAGCAGGCTGAGCACCATCACCATGACAATGATCACTTTACCCGCTCGCAGGATGAACGCTTTCAGTCGTTCCCAGGTGCGCAGCAGGACGCCTTTGAGGGTGGGCACATGGTAGGTGGGCAGTTCCATGACGAAGGGGGCAGCTTCGCCTTTGAGCAGGGTGTGCTTCATGATCAGCCCCGTGACGATCGCCATGCCCATGCCAATCAGGTACAGCAAGAACACGATGTTCTGTCCGGCGCGGGGGAAGAAGGCGGCGGCGAACAGGGCGTACACGGGCAACCGGGCACCGCAGGACATGAACGGATTCATGAGAATGGTGAGGATGCGATCGCGCCGACTTTCTAGCGTCCGAGTTGCCATAATCGCCGGGACGTTACAGCCAAAGCCCACCAGCATGGGGACGAAGGATTTTCCTGGCAGGCCGACAAAGCGCATGAAGCGATCCATCACAAAGGCGGCGCGGGCCATGTAGCCGCTGTCTTCCAAAAACGCCATGAACAGGAACAGACAGGCGATGACCGGGATGAAGGTGGCGACGGTTTGAATACCGCCCCCCATGCCCCCCGCCAGCACGACCGTCACGAGATCCGGCAAGCCAATGGCGGAGAGCACGTGGCCCAGACCATCCACAAAAATGGTGCCGAACAGAATATCGAAAAAGTCGATAAAAGCGCCGCCGACATTTATGGCGAACATAAACAGCAGATACATCACGCTCAGAAAAATGGGAATACCCAGCCAGCGGTTGAGGACAATTTGATCAATTTTGTCCGACTGGGTAAGCGCCACTTCACGGGGACGGGTGGCGATGTCGTTCACCAAACGGTGGGCATAGCCGTAGCGACTGTCGGCCACGGCGATGTCGATGTCTTCTCCCAACACCTGGTGAATGCGGTGCCGCTGCTCTGAGACCTGGCGCACCACGTCGGCTGGGAGATGGTCTACATGGCTGTCGTCATATTCCAGCAGCTTGAGAGCCGTCCAGCGATGGTCTCTAGGGACCGGTCTTCGACCATCGCGGGCGGTCGGACGGGTCGTCGCCAATGCCGGGGTCAGCACCGAGAGCGCTTCCTCAATCACATTGGGATAAACCACCTGCGCTTGGGGCGCTTGGGGCGCGACCACAAACTCATCCAGGCACAGGCGCAGGTCGTCAATCCCCTGTTCGCGGGCGGCCACCATCGGCACCACCGGACAGCCCAGCCGCTCTGACAGCAGTTTGGGATTGACGCGGGTACCGTGCTCTTCCGCGACATCTGTCATGTTGAGGGCCACCACCAGCGGCAAACCCATCTCGATAATTTGCGTGGTCAGGTAAAGGTTGCGCTCTAGGTTCGAAGCATCCACGATGTCTACGACGACCTGCGCTTCGCCCGTCAAAAGATAGTCACGGGCGATCGCTTCGTCCACGCTACCTTCCTCTTCAGAATCAATGGCATAGATACCGGGCAAGTCCACCACGGTGATGGTCTTGTCGCCAAAGCGATAGCGACCTTCCTTGCGATCGACAGTGACCCCAGGCCAGTTACCAACCCGCTGATTCGCGCCCGTCAAGGCATTGAATAGCGTCGTCTTGCCGCAGTTTGGGTTGCCCAGGAGGGCGATGGTGTGATTAGTCATGAGTGTTCTCCGTATGGGTGGGAGTGGGAGGGTGGCAGGGTGTGAGAGTGGCGGGGTGTGAGGGTGGGTGAGGTGGGTAAGGTCGGTAAAGTATCGAGTATGTGCAGCAACTTACCGGCTCTACCCAGCTACCCAGCTACCCAGCTACCCAGCTACTCTTTCCACTTGCAATGCTGCCGCCTCGCCTTTCCGGAGGCTGAGCTTATAGCCCCGTACTTCAATCTCGACGGGGTCGCCCAGGGGGGCTTGGCGAGTGACGGTGAAGTGGGTGCCTGGGGTTAAACCCATTGACAATAATTTGCCGCGATAGGCGCGGCCACCGGGTTCGTAGCCTAAGATGCGACCGGATTGGCCGACCTCTAAGGTGCCTAAAGTCAAAGTGCTGGTGGTCATGTCAGGGTTTCCTGTTGCGTTGGGTGTTGACTTTTCAGCCGCGGCTGAACGAGATACCTCCTGGCGCACCGTCGTCACTATGACCCGGTGCGCCATACCTGCGCCGATACCAATGCGGCAACCTTGCAGTCCCACGATGACGGAACCACTCTCGGTGCGGTTGACCACAGTAATTTCCTTGCCTTGCACGATGCCCAGGTCGGTAAGACGGCGGACCATGCGATGCCCCCCTTTGATTTCCACTACCCAGACGCGATCGCCGATCGCTGTCATCGCTAACGGCAAACACACGCCAGGCTGGGCAGCGGTGTCTTTAGGAGGGGCAAGGGGGGTCTCCTCCAGGTCAGCCGAGCCCCCCACAAAGGTGATGGGCCAGCGTTGATCATCGGGAAAGGCATTAGCGATGGGTTCCATCGGAGTCTCCAAATAGCGAACGGGAGGAATGAGGTGGTTTACGGATATTCAGGTCATCAGAAATAGGGTCTGGCAATCGGGATGCACGGCGTTCAAAGTCGCCCACTCAAGTTCAAGGAAGACCAGACGATAGGCGCTTGCGGCAACCTGAAAGGAACACGGAACGGAGAGAAATCACGGATCACAGAGTAATTGTTCCGAGTAACAGACCTGAGACCGTTAGCTAATACGAGCTATTCTCATTAAATAACAGTCATCCCATAGGTATTACTACTTGCTTGTTACACCGTGATAAAGCTTTGCGAATCACAACATTATTTTTTGATTTTTTACGCGATCGCCAAAAAGCTTATGTTACAAGCGTTTAGGATTGAGGGCTTGCCCAACTAATAGGCGTCTGAAAGTAAGGAGGAAACTGTAATCGCTTTCACATTCGAGAATATTCTATGCTACGAAGCGAGATTAATTGAAAACGTTTCTGAACGGAGAATGTGGCAAATTGCCGTTTGCTTAAGACCACTCGAATTGCTGAAGTGAGTCTTTGATCTAGGCTCAAGTCCGTATGCTGAATTTCGCTGTACCAATGAGTGCGCTGAGGCAGGGTGGTTACATAACCGCAAAGACAATCCTGTAAAGGCGCTTTTATGTTGCCATTAGGGGCGCACCGCCGTGCGCCCCTTGCAATCTCGATGAGCTTGGATATCCTCTAGCAACGATGACACAGCCCTCTGACCTTTTAGCTCAGTTGGGTGGGATCGCTTCACAAAGATTGCCGGGTGATCATGATGTCATTTGCCATGTCATTTCTTCGCCCGCCCGTAAAGGCACGAGTCCAGATTTGTCAAAGGGCACTTCATCGGGAATGCGCCAAGTGGTTTTCGTGAGGGTAATGCTTTCGGGGTTGCGTGGGAGCCGATAAAAGTCGGGTCCATAAAAGCTGGCAAAAGCTTCCAGTTTGTCCAGCGCATCGACGCTCTCAAACGCTTCGGCATACAACTCGATCGCGTGCAGCGCCGAAAAACAACCGGCACAGCCACAGGCACTTTCCTTGCCGTCACGGGGATGGGGGGCGCTATCGGTCCCTAGAAAGAACTTCGGATCGCCGGAGGTCGCGGCTTTTAACAGGGCCTGACGATGGGTTTCTCGCTTCAAAATAGGGAGGCAATAATAATGGGGCCGCAGCCCCCCTTGAAAAAGGATGTTGCGGCTAAACAAAAGGTGTTGGGGCGTAATGGTGGCGGCGACGTTGTGAGTCGCTATGACGAAATCCACAGCGTCGGCGGTGGTCACGTGCTCAAGCACCACACGCAGGTGGGGAAAGCGCTGCTTGAGGGGGATCAAGTGTTTTTCAATAAATACTTGTTCGCGATCGAACATATCTACGTCAGCAGCGGTCACTTCTCCGTGCAGGAGGAGTGGCATGTCGACCTGTTGCATCGCGTCAAAGACGCGATCGCATTTCTGGATATCGGTCACTCCGGAGTCGGAGTTAGTGGTGGCTCCAGCGGGGTAATACTTGACCGCTTTGATAAACTTCGCCGCTTGGGCCGCGATAATTTCTTCGGGGGGGGTGTTGTCGGTGAGATAGAGCGTCATCAAGGGTTCAAATCGCTGACCCACGGGTATCGCGGCGAGGATGCGATCGCGGTAGGCGGCGGCCTCCGCTACGGAACGCACGGGGGGCTTTAGATTGGGCATGACGATGGCGCGGGCAAACTGGCGCACCGTGTAGGGCAAAACCGCTTTGAGCGCGGCCCCATCCCGGAGATGCAGGTGCCAATCGTCGGGCCGGGTGATTGTCAGTTGTTGCATGGTTTCATCATAAATTGACCCGTGTTCCCCGCGATCGCCAGACAGTTTACAGCGCCAGGGTGGCCCAGGCCTCTGACCGCAGCGCCAAAACATGGTCGGGAATCGTTTCGGCATCTTCGACAAAAGCGGCACTGGCCTGACTGAGATCCCGCAGCAAGGCCTGCGTCATGGCTAGCGGCTCGGGTACCGTGGCCCAGCGATCGCCCTGATAGCGAAATTCAGGCGTGCGAATGGCTTTCCAGGTTTTGAGCAGGGGCTGGGTAGTCGTGATCGCAAACACCTCAGTGGTTTGCAAGGGCTGTAGCGCGAAGGTACTATCCGGCATTTTGGGATACTGGATCGCGGTGCCACCGGGGAGCACGCTGTCGGTCGCGATGGCCTGGCTGGTCAAATCATTGCCCTCGGACATATTCAGGGGGGGGCAGTATACCGACAGGCGGCTCTTTTCGATCACGCTGACCAGTAAGTAATGCAGGTCGGTTACACCAGAGTTCATCAGCCGAATTTGATACTGGTCGGGGCGATCGCGATTCAGGGTGCCAAAGGTGAGCCGTTCGGATTGGGTGAGATCAGTGCCGCTCAGTTGCCGCGATCGCAGGGTTTCCTCTAGCAACAGGAGCTGTTGATTGGGCGCTTGAGTTTCCAACAGCAGCCGTACTGGCAGCCGTGACGCGATCGGATTCGCGGTCAACCGCAGCATTTTGACCGCCAGGAGACTGCGCAATTTGCCGGTCAGGCGAGTAACGGCAGTTTTGACGGCTTCCTCAGTTTCGGCGGTGGTGCCCGAAATCAACGAGCCATCGGGAGTAAACAAACCATAGCCGGGGGGCAGGGTATCAGGCTCCGGGGAGGCCGCGTCGGCGGGGGCTGGAGTGGCGGTTGACCGGTGAGCCTGATTGAGGATAGAGCTACTTTTGCCAAATAAACAATCTGCCGATTTTTCACCCGGTGCCGTGGTCGTGATGAAAGACATGCTAGACAGGGCACTGGTAGCATCGACCCGCTCAATGCGCTCTAAGGCCGGGTCGAGGGCGATGGTGAGGGCAATTTCTTTGGGAAAGCGGCGCTCAATTTCAATCACAGGAGCGCCGACGGGCAGCCCTTTGGGATTGGTGAGGGTAGCCTTGGCGCGCAAGCCTTCCAGCGTTTTGATCACCAGAATACCCTCGGGCATGGAGGCCAGCCCCGGCAGGGTGGGCAAAGGCTGGAGCCGCATCCCTAATTCGCAGTAGGGCAGCAGCGCCGAGGGGAGACCGCCGAGCCAGACGATCGCACTGCGGTTAACGGTGTCGACGGTGTTGACAACACCATCTGCCGCTGGCTGGGGCAGGCGTCCGGTCATCAAGGGCAAGCCCTGGCGCTGACTTAATTGTTGGCCGAGCAGTTGCGTGGCCTGGTCTGATCCCGTCCAGGCCGAGAGCTTGCGATCAATGCGGTGAATGAACCACTGCTGCCGTTGGGAGGGCAGGGTCGTCCAGATTTGTTGGGTCAGAGCATAGGTAAAGAGTCCGGCACTAAAGCCCGACCAGGTGCCTTCCAGAGCGATCGCGTCGGCCATTTGGGGTTGCAGCAGTAGCCCCGGCCAGTCCGTCGCTAATTTTTGCCAGGATTTCGCCGGCTCTCGTAGCTGGGGATCAAAGGGCGCTGGCCAAATGCCAGTGGGCACCGTGGGGCGCGATCGCACCCGAAAATTGCCCCGGCGTACCGTCGGATAAGGCGCTGTGCTCGCGTCGATCACCGTCAACACTTTGACTCCCCGCAGGCTTCCCAGCAGTTGGGCCAGACTCTCTTCAAACAAGTCTTGCAGCACGGGCACTTCATCATTCGGCAGATGACTATCAGCAGCAATCAAGGTCGGCAGCGACAGGCCCGGAGCACTGTCGATCAGGTGTACCTGACTGCCCAAGCCACTAAAGTGAAACACCACCGTATCCCCCGGCTTGGCCTGAGCCACCAGATGCCCCTGCACGGTTTCCAAAATGCGGTTGACCGTCGCATCGGCATTTGCCAGGGTGACAATATCCTGCGGCACGACGTTGAACCGATTAATCAGGAGCTCTCGCTGCAGCTCAATGTCGGTCAGCGCCCCCTTTAAAAAAGAGCCTTTTTCAACGGTGGGGGGCGTTTGCCAGGTGCTGGTGGGATAGTCATTGATGCCGACCAGCAGCGCCAGACAGCGATTGCCGTCAGCCAAAGCTTGCTGATAAGCCGTAGTCTGGCCCACTAGCCAACCGTCCGTGACGCCAAGCGCGGCGAGAACGGCGCTTAAACGCTGCAAAAAATCTCGTCGTCCCAGCGTCACAGCGGGATGCTTCCTTTTCTAGACTGCTTGAGTGGCTCGCATGGCCCGAGCCAATTCAGCCGCCACCTCAGGCCGAGAAAACTCGGGGGGGGGCAGTTCTCCCCGCCGCAACATTTCGCGAACTTTAGTGCCCGACAGGTGAATCCGCTCTTCCGGTGAGCTTGGACTCGTCTTCGTCGTAGCCATGGTGCTGGTTCGAGTGCAATAGAACGCATGCTCAAACTTCAAAGGAGTGATTCCCAATTCGCCCGGCTCAAATTCATCAAAAATGTGCTGAGCGTCATAGGTGCCATAGTAGTCGCCCACCCCCGCGTGGTCGCGACCGACAATAAAGTGGGTGCAGCCGTAGTTTTTACGAACCAGAGCATGGAAGATGGCTTCTCTAGGGCCAGCGTACCGCATTGCCGAGGGATTAATCGCTAAAATCACGCGATTTTGCGGAAAATAATGCTGCATCATGATCTCGTAGCAGCGCATCCGCACATCGGCTGGAATATCGTCGGATTTGGTTGCGCCTACCAAGGGATGCAAAAACAGGCCATCGACGATCTCCAGGGCGCATTTCTGAATGTACTCGTGGGCGCGATGAATGGGGTTGCGGGTTTGGAAGCCGACGACAGTTTGCCAGCCACGCTCGGCAAACATGACCCGCGAAACGGCGGGATCAATTTGATATTTCGGGAAGAGAGGATGGGGATCACGCTCTAGCAGCCATACGGGGCCGGCCAGATTGATATCACCCTGGTCGTAAACGACTTTTACGCCGGGATGCTTTTCGTCATCGGTGCGATAGACGTGGATGGCTTCTTTTTGTTTGTCGTAATGATATTTTTCTGTCAGCTCTAGCACCCCGACAAAGCGCCCCGCCGCATCATCCAGCCGAATCTGGGTGCCTTCCTTGAGGGGCTCGGCGATCGCCGCCGCCACCGACAACGTGACGGGGATCGCCCAGGGCAAGCCGTTCGCCAGACGCATATCGGTCACGACGGTGTCATAGTCAGCCCGACCGAGAAATCCGCTCAGGGGACTGAAGCCACCAATCGCAATCATCACCAGGTCGGAAACTGCTCGGTCATCAAGGGTGACGCGGGGCATCGTTGCGCCCGCTTCGAGAAATATCTCGTGCTGTTCGGGGGTGGCAATGCGATGCACTAGGGGGCCACCATGGGCTGCGTTAAGGTCGGGGGATAAAGTCAAAGTACGAACCTCTCTCAAACTGCTAAACAGACGTGCCCAGTATGCCCTCTGTCATCAGCAATCCTACGCTCTAACTGTGAAGCCTGGATGAACGGTGGGTTAGGAATCAGGATTTTATAAAATCTAAGTTTTGTCGGGCAGGCATCTGGCCTGCTCTTGGACAGCCGAGACGGCTGTCCACACTTAATTAAATTCCCATTCCTTACTGGGGGGAGCTGGCTTGAGCCAGCGCCGCCGCCACGCGCGCGTGGACCGGTAGCGGTTCGATAATGCCGCCGCCGAGGACGCGATCGCCGTCATACCAGACGGCAGCCTGACCGGGGGTCACCCCAAACTGAGGCTCCTCAAACACGACCTTGACCCGCGTCAACGCCGCATCGGCCGCCGCCAGGGGGAAAAGGGTGGCGGGCACCGCCCCTGACCGATAACGGATCTGAATATGGACCGTCATCGGCTCTGCGGGGGGCGCTGCCGATACCCAGTTTACGCGGTGAACGGTACATTCTGGGTAATGCACACTGGCGCGATCGCCCACAATCACCTGATTGCGGCCCACATCCAGCGCCACCACATACAACGGCTGCGCAGCGGCAATGCCCAAGCCTTTGCGCTGCCCAATGGTGTAGTTGTGGATGCCGGTGTGGCGACCCACAATGCGCCCCTGGGTGTCGACGATATTCCCTGGTTTGGGGGCGAGATATTTTTCTAAGAAGTTGCCCATCGAGCCGTGGTGCTCGATCAGGCAGAGATCCTGACTTTCGGGCTTCGCGGCGGTGTGCAGACCAAACTTTTCGGCCATTTGCCGGGTTTCGGCCTTGGTTTGCTCGCCCAGGGGGAAATGCAGTGATCCCAACATTTCCTGGGTCAGATCATAGAGAAAGTAGGACTGGTCTTTGTTGCGATCAACCGCCCGCAGCAGCTCATAGCGCTGGGTGTCGGGATTGAACCGTACGCGAGCATAGTGGCCGGTGGCGATCGCCGTCGCTCCCAACTCTGCCCGCGCGTAGGCCAGCATCGGCCCAAACTTGACCGTGCGGTTGCACTGCGAACAGGGCAGCGGGGTCACCCCCGCTTGATAGCCCGCCACCAGGTAATCCACAATGTGGGCCTGAAAGGTGTCGCGACTATCGACAATATGATGGGGCACCCCTAACTCTTCGCAGAGTCGCGCCGCATCCACCATCCCTTCTGAACAACATTGCCCTTTCCCCTTCATTAACCAAAGGGTTAAACCAATGACCTCATGGCCTTGATGATGCAACGTTGCGGCAGCCACAGAACTATCGACCCCACCAGAGAGGCCCACAACAATTTTGCTCATCTTCAAAAAAGTCTGGAATTTTTCAGTGAATATCACTATCCTAAGCTAGCATTCGCCTCGACTGTTCGTAGGAAGGCCGAGGTCAGCTCATAGATTCACTGTGACATTGCCCTCTCGCCCTCAGCTTCTCGCTGATGACAGCTTATGAAATCACATTCCACTCGGTTGCTGAATTTACCCTCTGAGGCCCCTCAGAAAACTGGCCTGACTGCGATCGCGGCCCGGCTGCGCCTAGCCCTGGTCGCTGGCTGTTGTCTGACGGTCGCGATCGCGCTTCCCAGCGCGGCGTCGACCTTGACGACGGGGTCTGAGTCCAAAACCGCGATCGCCCAAGCGCTACCGACCCCCCTGCCGCCGTTACCGGCCAGTGATGGCGTTGCCCCGGCCTCCGGAGAGCAGTATCTCGTTTTAGTTAACGGCAATAGCGAGTTGCTGTTGCAGCAAGTGCGCCAAATCGAACCCGGTGCCTTTGTGAACTACGTAGGCGGTCGTTCCATGATTCAAGCGGGACGCTTCAACTCTCAGCAAAATGCTCAACTTCGCGCCAATGAGTTGGCGGGCTTAGGGATTGGAGCCGAGGTGCAAACCACCGACTATGCCGGTGCGCCCATTCCGGTAACACCGCCGACCGATTACGCCCTCACCTTTCCGGCCCCTGGGCAGCCCAGTGCTCAGGGGGATCAGTTCTTCCCTACGGGGACGGTAGCTGCCGCTCCCTCGGCGATCGAGTTTGGTCAGGCTCCCCCGTTCCCCTCTGGCAATCCGGCGACTGGGGCAGCTTTTCCACCCGCCCCGACGGCCTTCCCGAATAATGCGGCCCCGCCCTCTGGCAACGTGGCCCCGCCGCCCGTGTCATCTCCGGCAGCCATGAATGAAAGTCTGCCGTCGGGTTATTACGTGGTGATTCCGGCCAATATGCTGCAGCTCCAAAATATTGCCAATCGGGTCGTGACTTTGGGGGCACCGAGCAGCCTGGTGCGCACTCGTACGGCTCCCCGAGGCCCCCACATCGCCGTTGGCCCCTATAGCGATCGCGGGCTGGCTCAAGAATGGAATGACTATCTCCGCAACGCCGGGTTCCCCAGTGCTCGGGTGCATTTCGAATAACCCCTTGACGGGCTGGCGTTGCCGTAGGCCATCCGCCTGAGCCCATTGGGAGACTAAGTCACGGTGGCAGCCATGCGGGAGCGGTCGGTCGATCTTGATCTCTATGCTTGATGGCTAAGGAATGGGAATTTAATTAAGTGTGGACAGCCGTCTCGGCTGTCCAAGAGCAGGCCAGATGCCTGCCCGACAAAACTTGGATTTTATAAAATCCTGATTCCTAAGTCGATGGGCTTAATGATTTGTCGGATGTGTTAGCGCCAGCGTAACGCATAAAACCTTTCTGGAATGGTGCGTTACGGCTTTGCCTAACAGCCCCCTACAACAACGTTTATTTATGTCCAACTACTTATAAGCTCTACTGGAAAGAACCTCCGGTAGAACCTTTGCAGGGTGCAAACGGAGGAGCTTATGCTGAAGCTTTAGGGTAATGGTGACGCGGACTCCGGCGATGACGTGGCCGAGCGATGACGATGCCATTTCCCAACCCGATGACCCCTTACCCTCGACGAAAACTGATGAATCGCGCCTATGCCCGCCGCCTGCCCACCGTTGAGCAGATTGTGACGACGGCTAAACAGATGCAGGCCATCGAGTCCGCTATGTTTGCGGCGGGTATGCCGGTGGCAGCCCTGATGGAAAAGGTGGCAGGCAAAATTGCTGAGTGGATTGAGCAGCGGTTTCCCTGCGATCGCGCTCCGGTGGTGGGGGTGTTGGTGGGGCCTGGGCACAACGGGGGCGATGCGTTGATAGTGGCACGGGAACTGCACCACCGGGGCTATCAGATATTGCTGTGGTGTCCCTTTAGCCGGATTAAAAATCTCACCGCGCAACATAAAGCTTATTTGGAATATCTCAACATTCGCACGACGGCAATCAGCTCTGACCTCAATTTTTGTGACCTGATCGTAGATGGCGGGTTTGGTGTTGGCTTGACCCGCCCACTCACCGGTGACCTTGCCGAAGGGATCAAAGCCATCAACGCGACCTCCATTCCCGTCGTCAGTATTGATCTGCCCTCGGGCTTGGCAACCGACACGGGGGCAGTGCTGGGTACCGCGATTCGCGCCGACCATACCCTCTGTCTGGGGCTCTGGAAGCTGGGGCTGCTGCAAGATCAGGCTCAACCCTGGGTCGGCCAACTGCATTTGATCCCCTTTGATGTGCCGCCGGCTGCCGTCCAGTCGGTGCTATCCGAAAATATAGTGACGCGGTGCATTACCCCTGAGGCCGCGATCGCTCGTCTGCCCTTGCCCCGCTCCCCCATCGCCCACAAATACAAAGCCGGACATGTTTTGCTGATTGCGGGGTCGCGCCAATACGGGGGGGCAGCGTTGCTGTGTGGTCATGGGGCGATCGCCAGTGGGGTCGGCATGTTAACCGTCGTGGTGCCGGAGAGCCTGCGATTGATGGTGCTCAGCCAACTGCCCGAAGCTTTGGTGATGGGCGCTGAGGAAACCCCGAGCGGCGCGATCGCGGCGATCCCTGAGCTGGTGGAGTGGTCGCGCTATGATGTGGTCGCCTGTGGCCCCGGCCTTACGCCCGCCGCCGCGCCCATCGTGCAGGCGGTCATGCAGTGCGATCGGCCCCTGGTGCTCGACGCCGATGGGTTGAATATTTTGGCCCAGGATGATCCCATCGCGCAGTTGCAAGGTCGGGCCGCCAGTACCGTCTTAACGCCCCATCCTGGCGAATTTCGTCGCCTCTTCCCGGAGCCGTTAGCCGCGGCGGCGACGCCGAGCTTGGCCGCTCAACAAGCCGCCCAAGCGACCCAATGCACCATCCTTTTGAAAGGGGCCATGAGCGCGATCGCCCACCCCGACGGCCAACTGTGGATCAATCCGGAAAGTACCCCGGCCCTGGCCCGAGGCGGCAGTGGTGATGTCTTGACGGGACTCCTGGCCGGACTCGCCGCCCAACTCTGCCATCCCGCCGAGGGGGCCGCCGACTGTGTGTTGAATGCCGCGATCGCCGCCGTTTGGTGGCACGCTCAGACCGGTCGTTATCTAGCGGCTCACCGGACTGATCTGGGCTGCGCAGCCCACCCACTCAGCCAGGCACTGCCCGAGGCCCTGGCGGAGCGACTTGCCCACTACCAGGCCGAAAGCTAGAGGGATCGCTGCAACTATCCCGGTCGTCAAAAACCATCTCAAGTTTCCTAAAACATCCCACCTTCCGGATGGCGACCTGTGCTAGAAGTAATACATATTCGAGTTGTCTAAATACTCAATTGCCTGCGCTAGTTTTGACGGATTTGTCGACGCTGCCAAGTGCGTTAGTGACTCCATGGTTGCTTGCCCCCTCATCAAGCGAGCAAACAGCCATCGATTCTGACAGGTACGCCTGCTGACGGCAAATATCTCTCTGATTTTTGTAGAGTGCATCGGTCATCGCCGCCGCCCCCTCAAATCGTCAGCACCGCGATCAAAACGTTAAACACTCTTGTAGTGGGGCTTTCTGTGAGGGCACAGATGCCTGACCTCGGTGCTCAGGGGATAACTGCCGGATTGGTACATCCTTCAGATTGGGATCAGTCACGAACTCGCCGATCGCGGTTGTGGGCTGTCCCTACCGAGGTGGCTATCCCGTTTAGGTCGGCAGTCGCTCGCTTCTGGATATGTGTGATGCGAGCAGCGATCGCGACCCCCGCTCGGGCAGGGTAATTTAGGCAACCTCGACTTTCGCGGGTTTTACGGAGAGGGGTGACGATCTGGCGAAAGTTGATTGGTCATCGGGTTGCCGCAGATAGAGGATCCATCGGATGCAGAGCAAGATTTCATGGTCAACAGTGGGACTATCACTCGGGGTATTGAGCACCGTGGGGCTGAGCGGCTGTCCTCAGGTACCGCCCCTGGCCGCGACTCAGTTTGCCAGTGACGACGTGATCCCCATCAAGCAAATCGCGGCTACGGACACGGCGATCGCCGACTATCCCCCGGTGGGGGTGAGTTATGAGGTCTGCGGCGAAATTGCCGACTGGGAGCGCTTGAGCTTGGCAGAACAAACCACGGCCCTGATGGAAAACCCTCGCTATGGTGCAGACCTGGAGACGGCACCGCTGCAGGAATTGTTTGACCAATTCTGGAACGAATCGCTGATTACCTTTACTACCTATGGTTTGAGTGCCCGCACCGAACCCATTGATCTGAGTGGCGTCTGGACGGGGATCGAGGCCATGGGGGCCTGTTATGAGGGCGATCGCCCCACCGCGATTAACGCGGGTGAACTTGCTGAAATGTGGCTCATTGGCTATCAAGTGGTCGATTTCGTCTGGACGGGCGATCGCTATCAAATCACGGTCGAACCCACGACCACTGGTCTGCGGTTCATCCAATTTGAGCGACTCGAAACCGAGGCGGCATTGCCCATAGTGGTCCTCGAAACGAGCGGTGCAGCACTCACAGTTGCTTCGGGGGATTGGTCGGAGTAGGGCCGTGGGGTGAATGGCTGGCTGAGGGAGCGTTGTGTGGAGGCGGGACAATTGCGGCGATCGCCTCCCTAAGAAATGAGAATTGAATAAGTTGGGATAGCCGTCTCGGCTGTCCCAAGGCAGGCAAGATGCCTGCCCTAAATAATTTGGAGGTTATTTGATCCTCATTCCTAAGGCCGCAGCGGTGACAGCGATCCCCAAAAAATCGGTTTCCTTAACCAAATCAGTGTTGCCAGACTCGGTCTCCCTTGAGACACTAGCGGGGGAACGAAGACACCCATGCTGATTATTCAAGGGAACCTATGTTGAAGACTTTATTGGCTCGATGGACGCGACCGGGGTTGGCGGCGATCGTCGCTGCCGGTCTGTGGCTCAGCACTGCCGCTTGTAGCAGCGTCAGCCCCGAAGACCTGCCCCAGTTGGAATCCGTGACCGATCGCCTGGAACAACCGTCGCAAGTTAACCGCCCCGCCCCGTCCACCGACACCGCTCTCGAATTGCTTGACGCCCCCAGTGTCGAGGCTGTAGAAGACGCCCTCGAAGACCTGAGCGATGCCGCCGCCTCAGCATCTGAAAAAGTTGCAGAAACAGCCCCAGAGGTTACCCAGGAAGTGCAAGGTGCCACTGCGGACGGCACTCCAGTTGTCACAGACAGCCCTGAGATGGCGAGTGATGAAATGGCAAAACAGCTCCAGGCGGAAAAAGAGAGCATCCAGAAAAAGCTAGAAGCTGCCAACGAGGAAGCGGCTCAAGCCCTGGATGCCGAACTCCAACGCGCCTCGCAAGCCTTTGATGAAGAACTGACCAAGGCGAAATCTCGGCTGCAGCCAGGGCTAGAAACACCCACCGCTCCCCCCTCGGAACCGGCTGAGGCCTTGGAAGCACCTACCGACCCCGTGTTGAAATCGGCTAAAACCTCAAACGGAGTGGGCAGTGCGGCAGCGATTGATTGAACTCAAATCTTGTAGTTGATTTTGTGCTAGTTGATTGGGCCACCCTGTCCCCCCAATGCTGCTAATCCTGTAGGGGTTTTAAATGCTGCTCTGATATCAATACGGCCAATGCGCTCTGGTTGGATGGCCATCCTGACTGTTCTGAGTGACACATCTAGCGGGAGACTTGTGGCCTACATTAACAGCGACAGGGCGATCGCAGGGGCGATGACCCAAAAAACAATGGCCTGAAGCACCAAACGTCCGCGATTACTTTCTCCGATCATAAGGCTCTCACTCCTGCTCGCGATCGAGCGTAAATCGTAGCCGAACTGGAAAATTGTGTTCAAAGATTGCGCCCAATCAATGCTGTAAACCAGACTGCCCAGAACGGCGATCGCTGCGATCGCTGGGCCTCAAAATTGGGAACAACTACTGATTTTTGAAAAAACTGCGTTTAGGAAGAAATGGCTAAACCCGAAGTTTTACTGTTTTGGTAGTGGATTGGATTCAAGGACGGCAAACAGACTCTAAGGATGGAATCATAAATCAAGTAAATCAATGCTTAGCAAAGCGAGACTGTAATGGCCCTGATACATGCAACGGCATCCAATATCAATGGGTAACGAAAGGCTTGTCCTATTCTGTTCAAGCTATGTGATAGCTCACGGCTTTCAACATCGGCAAGGGGGTATGGATTATCTTTGGGATCACGCTCAAACCGAAAGCGGCGATGCATTGGTCTCAGTCACAACCCAAGAGCGTACACCTTAGCAGATTTTGAAGGGTTATTGACCCCGCCACGGGATCGGTCGTGATTAGGGTGCAGTCTAGATGGACTACTGATGAGCAAAAACGTTGGCTGCCCAGCTCAGAGCTTAAGGTGAGGCCACCCCAAGATGACGGGACGGCTGCCGCGAACTACTCGGCACCCATCTTCCGCGATCGCCCTCAGGCCCAAGGACTGCCTCAACCTGACATCTGATCCCAGAATCCCCAAATCTTGTGCCCAAACCCTAGCCCTGTCCCCCATCCCGACCTGCAAAAGTTTCAAAGGGACTGCTGGCCCTAATCGGCTTGCCCCTCAGCCGCTGTCACGCCGTCAGTTTGCGTCCCAAAGCGCCACAACACCGCCGCTGCCTCTGCCCGCGACACCGTCTTATCCGGACGAAATAGGGTGGTGTAACCAAAGGCGCGACGAAAATTGGCGAAGTCCCCGAGTTGGTAATCTGCCGCGATCGCCCTCAAGGCCAGGGGATCGACGTTATCGGTGTCTTGAAAGCCCCAGGAAGTCTGAACGGCCTCAGGGGTGGTGGTGGGCAGCGCCGCCCGCGTGTCGAGGGGCACCTTCCACAAAATCAGGTCCTCCCGTGTCAGTGGCGCATCAGGGCGAAAGTTGACATCGGCGCTGTTGCCGGTAAACGCACTGGGAATGAGCCCCGCCTCTGCTAATCCTTGAATCTCAGCAAAACCGGGAGTCGTCGGCGACACATCCTGAAACGCTGGTTCGTCACTGGGGTTGCCCGCTCGCAAGCGCTTGCTCGGCTCATCGGCATAGATTGTGTTGTGACTGTCAAACAGCCAGCGGGCATACTCTCGGCGGGTAATGGTTTGGGTAAACGGTGACTTCTCGGAATCACTGGTCGATCGCTCCCCGTCGGGGGTGGTTTCGCCCAACTCCAACAAGTTCAAGGCTTGCAAATCGCGAATGTAGGTCTGCAGATCAGTCGGCACACCCGTCAGCGGCACGGTCGTGGCTTGATCAGCCCGATCGCGAGTGGCATTGTGGCGACTGGAGCGAGTCGTTTCGGGGCGCTCGGGACCAATAAATTCGGGATCACGGCGATCGCTGATATCGCTGGCTGGGGTGTCTGTTGCCCTGGTGTCGGCGTTGACATCCGCATCGGGCATCTCGCCAGATTCATTGGCGGCAAAGGGGGGCGATTCCTCCAATTGGGGATCAGCTTCCAGCGATTGCTGCACGCTGTCTCCCACGGAACTGCCCGCGCAACTGGTCAGCAGTCCCAGGACCAAAAAGCTTGCGATCACCCGTGTTGTCTTACCGTTGCTCATACCCTTCATCCCTCACCAAAAGCCGTTATGCTGGCCCTAGCACCATCTATCACGCTAGCGCACGATTGTCTCTCTATGAGGTCGGTTTCATGGCGGTAAAACCCATCATCATCGACTGTGATCCCGGTGTGGATGATGCCATTGCCTTGATGCTGGCTCTGCGATCGCCGGAATTGGCCGTGCAGGCGATTACCGTCGTAGCGGGCAATGTGCCCCTGGCCCTCACCCAGCGCAACGCCCGGCAGATTTGTGAACTATTAGGCCGAGATGATGTGCCGATTTATGCGGGGTGTCCGCGCCCCCTAGTGCGATCGCTGATCACCGCCGCAGACATCCACGGCAAAACGGGATTAGCAGGGGCTACCCTGCCCTCGCCCCACCTGCCGCTGCAAGCTATCCACGCCGTCAGCTTTTTGATCGACACCCTGCGATCGACCGAAGAACCGCTCACCCTCGCCACGCTGGGACCTTTAACCAATCTTGCCGTCGCGCTGGTGCAAGCGCCAGACATCATTCAGGGAATCGATCGCATCGTCATGATGGGGGGCGGCATCACCCACGGCAATATTACTCCCGTCGCCGAATTCAACATCTATGTGGATCCCCATGCGGCCCAGGTGGTTTTTGACGCAGGCATTCCCCTCACGTTTCTCAGTCTGGACATTACCCACCAGGTGCTGACGACCCCAGCGCGATTAGACGCCCTTCGCCAGATCGGCAATCCCGTCAGTGAGATTGCCGCTGCGGTGCTCAGCCACTACGGCAAAGCCGATGCGGAAAAACTCGGCACCGGGGGCGCACCACTCCATGACCCCTGCGTGATTGCCTATCTGCTGCGCCCTGACTTGTTCACCACCTATCCGGGGCAGGTGCAGGTCGAGTTGAGCAGTCCGCTGACGCTGGGGCAAACGGTGGTGAGTTTAGCCAAACCGGACCAACCTGTGGTCGATATTGTCAACAGTGTGGATGCGGCGGGCATTTATGAATTGCTGACAAAGCGCCTAGAAAATCCCTAAACTTCCCTGCCCGATCAAAAAGGGCTTGATAAGATTGAAAGAAATTGAGTCTCAGTGCCCATGGCCTACACCACTGCAGAACTTCTCGACTTTCTCGATCAGGAATTACGGGCAGCTTGGCGCGGAGAGCGGGTCGTTTTGTCTTCAGACCAGCGGCTCAATCCAGTTGTCGCCAAGGCGATCGGCACGGAAAAGCTGAGTAAAGTCTTTGCGGTGCAAGACTTTCGCGACCAGATTCATCATTACCAGCGGGAGCACAACGTTTCTGGTCTGGTCTGGCATACCTGTCGGTTTCAGGGGCGATCGCACCAATTTCCTGAATTGCACCCCCAACTGATCGCCACCGAGGCCGATAAGGACAGGCTCAAAGCGGCCAAAGCCGGGGTGATTGAGTTTTGGCGCTCCTCCATTCAAGATCTGCGGCTCTGGCGATCGGGCGCGCCCCCCCTGCCGCTCGAACTGTCCACCATCAATCGCTGGATTGAGGAAGTCGAATGGGCCGAAGTGGATGCCACCCGCTCAGAACTCTACCTGCGCTTATGCTGGGGTGATCCCAAAACCTGCCACTACGATTGGGCGCGTCCCGATTCGGGGTGTGAACGAATCATTGCAGCGATCGCTGAGCCTAGCTCAATCAAGGTATGATCTTAAAGCCAAAATCTTCGGGCTTGTTTTGGGGACTATTGGCTTGATTAACGTTTTGGGTGAACAGGTAGGTCTATGCCGTTTGCTGTTGGTGTGATCGAAACTTATGGATTTCCAGCTATGTTGGCAGTGGCAGATGCCATGGTCAAGGCAGGCCGAGTCACAATTGTGAAGTATGAACAAGCCGATAGCGGACGGCAGTTTGTCTGTATCCGTGGTCCCGTGTCCGAGGTGAATCGTGCCGTAGAGGCAGGGCTCATCGCGGGCAGTAATTTACCTAACGAGGGGTGCGTTACAACACACTATATCGTGCCTAACCCTCCCGAAAATCTGGAGGCCGTATTGCCAATTGACTTTACTGAAGCGTCTGAAGAGTTTTGGATTGAGGAGATTCGGGGCAATCGTTTTCCCGGATTTTAATTCCATAATCGAGCCTTGATAAAGGTTAAGAATGTATCAGTGTGGGAAAAAGCCTCCCTTGCGATCGTGCTAGAGTCCGTAAGGCTCGTACAATGGTTTTTTAGTACAGGCTTAATTTTTTAGGAGAAAGGCAATGCCTCAGGCAGTTGGCTCCCTTGAGACAAAAGGCTTTCCGCCTGTTTTGGCGGCAGCGGATGCAATGGTCAAAGCAGGGCGAGTAACCTTAGTGAACTACATTCGAGCGGGTAGTGCTCGGTTTTGCATCAACATCCGTGGCGATATTTCTGAGGTCAAAGCCGCTATGGAAGCGGGGGTCGCTGCCGCTGAAAATTCTCCCGGTGGCGTCTTAGAAACCTGGGTAATTATTCCTCGGCCTCACGAAAACGTGGTGGCGGTGCTGCCTATCGACTTTACTGACGACGTTCAGGGCTTCCGGCAGGCTGTTGAGCAGCCGATTTTGCCTGGGGCAAATGGTGGCGGTCAGCGATAGCGGTCTGACGATTGCTAGGGGCTGTCATCATTTAGCGGCTAGATCCTCTTGCTCCAAGGGATTCCGCCCCTAGCTAATAATGGAGTTGATGCGGGCGCAGTCATGCTTGTGGTGCATATGTTCCTGATCAGCCTGAGCTGGTCGAAGGGTCTTTGAGGGTCTCTATAACCCTAAAATTTAGACTTGACAAAGCACTCTTAATTTCAGTCATTTTTGATAACCGCCTTGGTTTTCCAGGGCGGTTATTTTTGTGGTTAAGACCCCAAGCAGTCTGGCGCTCCTCAAGCTTTTGCGCTGGCAGCGGCGATCGCCGCTCTGACCCTCGGGGGCATACAGGCTGGGTACATGCAATCAGCCTGTATGCCCTTGATAGATCGTCTTTTTAGTACCGTCGGCGGTTTGCCAAAGGAGATTTAGACTAGCCCTGTTGCGGCAACTGCCCCGCCAGACCTTGGAGAAAGTCTGGCGGGGCGTAAGTTGGCGGTCAAGGCGATCGCACCGCCGCCCATTAACCGGGACTGAGAGGATTGAGCGCTTAGAAAACTGCGCGCCCTTCGAACCGACCAAACTGTTGATAATGGTCGAACCCACTCGCGAACCCATTCGGTCCGATCGCCGCCGCAACGACAGGATTATTGGCCAGGTAACTCGTTTCGTTGTACAGCGAACTGAGCCGACGACCTTCGAATTGCCCCGCAACGACAAAGTGTGTAAAGGGATCAATTCCTGCTCTCGCGACATCCGGATTGTTGGCTAAGTAGAACCTATCATTAAACAACGACAGGTTGGGTAGCCGCTGCTCATCAGCCCCAATCAAAATGTAGTGCTGGAAGGCACTGGCAAAGCCGTTAGGACCAATCGCCGTGGCCACATCAGGATTGTTGACCAGATAGTCGCCCTGGTCAAAGAAGGCACTCGGGTCACGACGAGCATCGCGGTGACCTGTCAATAAGAAGTGTTGTAAACCGCTCCTAAAGCCTCCCGGCGAAGCCACCGACGCGGCGACATCCGGGTTGTTACTCAGGTAAAAGGCCTCATTGAAGAGCACGCTGGGGTTGCGTCCTTCGTTAATCCCAAAGTTCACAAAGTGCTGATATCCAGAACTGAAGGGCCGGTTCGGGCCAACGACTGCTGCCACATCAGGGTTTTGGTTGAGGTAGTAACGCTCGTCAAACAGTTGCGCCAGCGGTAGCACATCCACCGCATCCGTTGGAATACTCGCGGAGAGGTTGCGATAGCGCAGTTGCTGCTCATAATCGAAAAAGTCGCTGAGCAAGCCGTTGATCGTCACGGTGACCGTCGTGGTGGCCGTCGCTCCGGCATCATCCGCGATCGTGTAGCTAAAGCTATCAAACGCTGTCCTACCTACGGGAACTGTATTGAATACGCCATTAGGGTCATAGGTAAAGGTGCCGTTGCCGTTATTGGTCACTAACCCTCTAGTGCCTAAGGTATTCAAACCAACCAATCCTAACGGTCCGCCTTCAGGATCGAAATCATTGGTTAGCACACTGGCAGTAGTAAACGCGGTCGCTTCATTAGTAATAAAGCCTGTGCCACTATTCGGTGTCGCAACGGGCGGCTCGTTGACGCCCGTGACTGAAACCGCTACAGCAGCCGTGTCCGTACCGCCATTGCCGTCACTCACCGTATAGGTAAAGTTTTCGACGATGGTTTGGCCGCCTCGGAGGGCTTGAGATGACGTATAGGACAGATTGGTACCGTTGTTGGTCACCGTGCCGAACAAACCTGCGGTGTTAACACTACTGATCGTCAGCACGTCATTAACATCAATGTCCGTATCATTTGCTAGGACATTCAGATTCATGGACAATCCTTCAAGGGTTGAGAAACCCACATCATCGTTGGCGACTGGTGCTTCGTTGGCACCATTCACCACAAGGGTAACGCTGGCTTCACTTTCCCCCCCGTTGCCATCGGTGATGGTGTAAGTAAAGCTGTCCTCAGTCGTTTCACCTACGGCGAGGAACCTGAAGATGGTGGAAGGCTTATAAGTAATTGAGCCGTCTTCGTTCAGGGTGGCGGTGGCGTCATCTACATCATCCAACGCGATGGTGTCACCGGGATTAACCGTGGCATCGTTGAGCTTGATGATGCGCAGGGGGTCATCGTCTTCGTCGAGGTCATTAGCAATCAGTGACGGTGTGGTGAATGTCTCGTTGTCCAACGTGGCGAAACCTTCGCCTTCGTCATCAACTGCGATCGGGGCATCGTTGACGCCAGTGACGGTGACGGTGACCGTAGTCGTGTCCGTGTCGCCGCTGCCATCGCTGACAGTGTAGGTAAAGCTATCTTCTGCTGTTTCGCCTGCAGCCAGCTGAAATTTGCCATTGGGGTCATAGCTGACGGTGCCACCACTGACGAGGGAGACGATCGCCCCGGAGGCTAATTCGATATTGCCAGTGGCGACATCTTGCCCTTCCAGTTGAGTGACCGCTAGAGCCGCAACATCCCCCGGATCTTCGTCCGTGTCATTCGCTAAAACATTCGCCGTAATAAAAGCCGTCTTTTCATTGGTGGTGAAGCCTACACCGCTATCTGGAACCGCTACTGGCGGATCATTCGTGTTAATGAAGTCCAGAATGGTGACGGGCACGACGGCACTGTCAAACTCCCCATCACTGACGCTGATACTGAAGCTCGGTGGTACCTCGTCGCCATCATCTAAAAACTGCACCTGACCAGCCGCGATCTGGCTCTGCGTAAAGCTGAGGATGCCTGCTTCCGTAATGTCCCCGTCAACCACTAGGTTAAAGGTGCCGCCCGTTAGCTCAGAAACGGTGATAGTGAGATTTTCCGGGAGGGTGTCGGAGTCAGCCGCAGAAATGTCATCGAGAGTGATGGTAATGGCCTCGCCCTCAGTCACCGTCAGTTGGGCCTGATCAATAGTTGGCGGGTCGTTGACCGGAATAAAGGTTACGTCTGCCGGTTCGGAAACTTCCTCGTCTTCGCCATCTAAGACGGTGATCTGAAAGGTGGGAACCGTTTCCGAACCGTTGTGAACGAAGCTGATTTCGCCACGGTTGAGGGCGGCTTGGGTGAATTCCGTGATCTCTTGGGCGTTGAAGTCAAAGAATTTGCCCCCTTCGATCTCACTCACCTTGAACAACAGCGCCGCTTCGGGCGAATCGGGATCGGTAGCGGCCAGATTAATCACGACTGGGTCAGCAAAGGGGTCGTTCAGCTCCAGACGCCCACCTTCCTTAATCGTGAAGGAGTTTTTAGTGATGGTGGGCGCATCATTGTCTTCGAGGAAGGTGACCGTAGCATCTTTGGTCGTGCTGCCCCCGTCGACGTCGGTTACCGTCACGGTGTAGCTTGGGGCTTCCTCGTCGCCGTCGTCTACGAACGTGAGTTCTTGGAAGGCGATCGCTGACGGCCCAAAACTCTGCCCCGGCAACAGCAGTTCACCCCTCAGGAAGAACTCACCGCCACTGACATTACTGATGCTGAAGCGCAGCTCGCTCGGCAGGTTGTCGTCATCGCTGGCGGCCAAGTTCTGCGCGGTGAAGACCACCTCTGTGTCTTCGGTAATAGTCAGCGTATTTTTATCGAAGGTAGGATCGTCGTTGGTTTTGCTAAAGCCCCCCTCAGGAATGTTGCTCTCAATCGGCCCCACGGTGTTGATGGTATTCGTGGGGTCACCGACTACCAGCGTATCTTGGAGAGACAGCACATAAGTCGGCGCTTCCTCGGCCCCATCTTGCGTGAACTGAATCACGCCAGCGTTCAGTTCGGCCTGGGTAAAGGTGCCCGTGCCATCGGACGGAATATCGGTCGTGGTGCCTTGATCAATATCTCGCCGCTGGAACGTGCCATTGGTCGTGGACAAGATGGTATAAACCAACTCTTCTGGCGGCGTTTCTTCGTCTTCGTAGCGCAGGGTGCCGGTTGACCCTTCTTGATTGAAGATCACGGTGCCGTTCTCGCTGATGGTCAGGCTGTTGCTGACTAGCTCCGGTTCATCATTGACGGGGGTAAAGCCCACCTCTAAAGGCACATTCACTGTAATGGGGTCGCCGAACTCTGCCGGAAAGCTGTCGGTCACGGTGACGGTCAAGTCCGCAACGGTGTTGGCACCGCCCTGCACAAACTTCACCTCTCCAGCGTTGACTTGCGCCTGGGTGAAGGTGACGGGGCCTTCCGTTTGCAGGGCACCCTCCCCAATTTGAAAGCCATCGGGCTGGTCGGGGTCATTGTTGGCGATCGCCACCGTATAAGTCAGTTCCTCTGGCCCACTTTCCCCCTCCACATCCTGGGTGAGCAGGGTTTCCTCACTGAGGATCACAAATCCACCTTCAGTGATATCAAACGCGCTGACTGCCACCGTCGGCGGATCATTGATCGGAATAAAGCTGACGTTACCAGCGACTGAAAAGGCCTCGTCTTCCGCATCTTTGACCGTAATTTTGAAGGCGGGAAATAGACTAGAGCCATCTTGCAAGAAGCTGATTTTGCCCTGATTCAGCTCGGCCTGGGTAAAGCTGTCGATGATGTTGGCATCAAAATCGCGGAACGTGCCGCTAACCACATCCTCCACAAAAAAGGTCAACTCCCCAGCCGACGTTTCATCATCCGCTGCTTGCAGGTTGATGATGCCCGTCACCGGGTCGTTCAGCCGGAGTCGCCCGTCTTCTTTAATGGTGAAGTCATTCACCGTGATGGTTGGTGGATCGTTCACGGGCAGTAGTTCGACTGCTGCCGATTCGGTCGTGCTGCCCCCTAGGGGGTCGGTTACCGTGACCTTATAGGACGGAGCCACTTCGTCACCGTCATCTTTAAAGGTCAGCTCTTCAAAGGTGAGCGCATCTAGCCCAAAGCTGAACCCCTCCACCAGCGGCTGACCCGCTAAGAAAAAGTTGCCCCCTGTGACATTGGTGATCGTAAACAGTAACTCGCTGATGTCGTTATCCGGGTCACTGGCGACCAGATTTTCACTAGAGAAGGTGATTTCACCCCCCTCAAGGATGGTCAGTTTGTTGACATCAAGACTGGGGTCGTCGTTGACGTTCTGAAAGCCCCCCTCAGGAATGAAACTCTCCACCCCAATTTCGTTGATCAAGCCACCCACTTCAATCGGCGTATCCCGCAGGGTCAGTGAATAGGACGGGGGCTCCTCTGCGCCATCGTGGACAAACTGAATTGCTGTCGCATTGATTTCACCTTGGGTAAAGGTGCCACCGTCCGCAATATCAGTGACCGTCCCCTGGGCCAGATCGCGTCGCTGAAACTTGCCATTTGTGGTGGACTCGATGGTGTATTCCAGCGCTTCGGGCGGCGTTTCTTCGTCGTCGTAGCTGAGCACGTTTTCATCAATGATGGCCGTCCCCTCTTCATTAATGATGAGGCGATTTTTCACCTCAACGGGGACGTCGTTGATCGGCGTAAAAGTGGGTTCGAGGGCGAAATCTACCGTAATTGGCAAGCCAAACTCTGAGGGAAACGTATCGGTGACTTGGAAGGCAAGGTCCGCGATCGCATTCGACCCGCCGTGAATAAAGTTCACCAGCCCGTCATTGACCTGCTGCTGGGTAAAGGTCACCACCGGGTCCGTGATCACCTCGCCGTCCACCTCGAAGCGATCGGGCAGATCCGGATCATTGTTCGTGATGATGACGTTGTAGGTTAAATCAGCTGGCCCACTTTCTTCATCTTTCGTCAAGAGAATTTCGGGGGTGATGGGCACCACCGTGGGGGTGTCGTTCACGCCTTCGGTCACGGTAAACGGAACGGCGGTCACCGTAGGGGTGTCGTTTTCTGGCGTAAAATCGACCCCCTCTCCATCCGCTTCGGTAATGGTGATGGATGTGTTGCCATCCGTCGCGGTGAGCTCAAACGCGGGGGCCTCATTCTTGTCATCATGGGCAAACACAATGACGTTGCCCGCATCAATCTCGGCCTGGGTAAAGGTTTCCGCAACGGTCGGCTCCGCACCGGGGTCCGTTGGCAACCGCAAGAACTTGCCGCCGGTCACTGGCCCGACGGTATAGACGATATTTTCGGCTGTCGACTCTTCGTCTGTGACCGATAAGACATCGGCAGTCACAGGCACGGTGTCCCCTTCGGTCAGCGTCAGCGACAACGTCTTCAGCTCAGGCGAATCATTAAAGTCCTCAAAGGGGGTATTCAGCAGCACGGGAATGGTATTGGTTTCGCCCGCGACTTCAGTATCTGTGACGCTGACGACCAAGTTCGGCGCAAAGTTGGACCCGCCATGGACAAAAGACACCAACCCGTCGTTGACCTGCTGTTGGGTAAAGGTCACAGTCGTGCCAGTGCTGCTAACGCCGTCAATAATGAAGCTGTCAGGCTGATCCGGATCGGCATTGGTGATCGTGACGGTGTACTCCAAATTAGCCGCATCGGTTTCGGCATCGGTCACTAATAACTCTTCGGCACTCAGGGGCACCGTTTCCCCTTCTTTAACGGTGAACTCCGCTTCCTTGACGATGGGCTGATCGTTGATGGCGATGAAGTTAAAGATGTCGCTGCCAGGGATTTCGACGAACTTACCGCCTGCGTCCGTCACCTTGAGGGTAAAACTGGGCGGAGTAATTTCGCCAAAATAGTCGAAGGCGATGACGGTTTCGGCGTCGGGGTCAGTGCCCGCGTCGATTTCGGCCTGGGTAAAGGTGGTCGTGGGCGTGGTGGTGCCATCAGCGGCAATGCGCAAAAACTGACCCGCAGGGGTTTCATCGTTGTAGGTCACCGTGTAGGTTAGCGCCTCTGCCCCCGACTCCTCATCAGTGACGGAGACATTAGCTGGCGTCAGGGTGACTTGCCCGCCCTCTTCAAAATCAATCGGAGTGGGATTTTCTGCGTCAGGAATCTCGATGATCGGCGTGTCATTGACGGCCTGGAAGGTAACTTTGGCGTCTTTGCTAGCAGTTTCTATTAAGTCTGGGTTGGGCTCGCCCTCGGGCGTGAGTTGCCCCGTATCGCTCACCTCGACTGTATAAGTAGGGTCGTCGTCGGTGGCGGGGTCATTCACAAATTGCACCAGGCCCGCGGCAATCTGGGCTTGAGTAAAGCCCACGGGGGTTGCCCCTGGTGCAGCTAAAACTTCAAAGACATTACCCCCAGGGGCATCCAGCAGTTCAAAGCGTCCATTGGTAATGGCTGTCACCGTAAAGGTGAGAGTATCGTCGGCTTCTTCTACATCTTCGGCGGCCAGGTTGCTTAAGGTGATCGGAATGGTGTCGCCTTCCGTCAGGCTAATCTCGTTTTTGGTAATGATGGGGCGATCGTTGACGCGCCGAAAATCCACCTCAACGGTACTGGACTGGCTCTGGATACTCAGCGGCAGATTGAAGGGGTTCTCACCTATGAGGCCACTGTCGCGCACGCGCAGGCGATAGCTCGGGGCGGTTTCGCTGCCGTCATGCACAAATTGAATCTGAATCGACTCGTCATCAATATCAGCCTGGGTAAACGCGCCATCCGAGACAGGGAGCACAGTAACCTCGTCACCCACGACTTTTTGGAAGAAGCCGTTGGAAACGGAGCGAATATCGTAGGTCAACTCTGCAGCGGTGGATTCTTCGTCGACTGTCAGCAGGTTGGCGGTGGTTAAGGTGACGGTGCCGCCTTCGGCGATCGTGAGTGCGTTGACCTCAATATCTGGACTATCGTTCAACGCCTGAAACGTCACTATCGCTTCGACTAGCTCGCTGGCTTCCAGGGTTTCCCCTTCCCCAACGCTGGCAATGATGCCGTAACTCGGCCCCACATTGCCGCCATCCGGATCAAAGAACACTTCATCATCATCGATTTGCTGCAGCGTAAAGGTTAGCGTCTCTTCTCCATTGAGCAAAAACCGGCCAGCGAGAGCGCCCTCAGCCTCTGGCACTACCGTAATCAGAATATCTTCAAGGCCAGCCCCCTCGGCTTCTGCATTGATGTTGCTGAGGGACAGCGTGATGGAGTTGGTTCCTTCAACGAACTGAAGTGAGTTATTCAGGATAGTCGGTATTGCCATGGGATTCACTCTTAAATATCAACGCAGTGGAAGGTTTCAATTAACCCAGATCGCAGCCTTTCGGGTCACCGCGAATCATAACTAATCATCATGAAAAAACAGCCAGAAATCGAACACACGCACACAACACCAACCATCCATAATGGTTGGTTGGCTCTAGCCCAAAAGTCACATAAACTTTAGCTCAATTTTTAAAAAGTGCGCCAAATCGGATCGCTAATTTTTACGGAAAGGAAGAGATTGTGAAAACTTATTTTTTGCCGGAGAGAAATAGTCTATCTCAGCGATCGCGCCATCACCTAAACGGCCTTCTAACGAGCCCCTACAAGCTGTCAAATGGAATCGCTTCTACGGTTCTATTTCTTACCCTAAAAATAACCTGAGTTTTGGTGAAAGCAAGTCTCTTACCTGGCAGGCTTAAGGGTTTTGCCAGTCCATCTAGATGGCTGATGCATCAATAAATTCCGTAGTATTGAGTGGCTACGAGTAGCTTAAGCCGCAAAGGACAGACCACAGAGATCAGTTCATGGCTAATCATCTTGGGTCTGCTTTGAGATAAAGGTCGTAGGGCTAGGCAGGCTTTGACTTGGCGATCGCCAAGATAGCCTTGAATGAAGCTCGCGATTTCTGTCATCATCTGATTGGTAGACAAAGGTTTGTCCTTTAGGGCAAGATTTTAGTCTCAATGACAGACTCTAGAATCTGTCTATCGTTAGAGATTTTTACTTTTCCCAACCCCTGATTGGCTAATTGGTGTGGTGCTCAAAGTGGAAAAAGCGATTAAGACAAGGTTATATCCATAGTGCAGATTAGCACTACAGAACGGAACTCTCCCGCGATCTCAGCCCTCTGATTAAAGGGGCTCTACGCAGCCAGAATTTAGAATCCAGTTATAGAGAGTTGATATTGTTTATTATTTTTTAACTAAGAAGTTGCAACCTTGAAAACAGGTAGATAAGTTGCTCACCAATGTCGGAGGCGTTTTCACTCAAAATCCTCGCCAGCTGGCGAGGATTTTGAGGTGAGATTAAATTGCCCAAGCCCTGGTTCAGACCTTAGAAAACTGCGCGCCCTTCGAACCGACCAAACTGTTGATAATGGTCGAACCCACTCGCGAACCCATTCGGTCCGATCGCCGCCGCAACGACAGGATTATTGGCCAGGTAACTCGTTTCGCTGTACAGCGAACTGGGCCGACGACCTTCGAATTGCCCCGCAACGACAAAGTGTGTAAAGGGATCAATTCCTGCTCCCGCGACATCCGGATTATTGGCTAAGTAGAACCTATCATTGAACAACGACAGGTTGGGTAGCCGCTGCTCATCAGCCCCAATCAAAATGTAGTGCTGGAAGGCACTGGCAAAGCCGTTAGGACCAATCGCCGTGGCCACATCAGGATTGTTGACCAGATAGTCGCTCTGGTCAAAGAAGGCACTCGGGTCACGACGAGCATCGCGGTGGCCTGTCAATAAGAAGTGTTGTAAACCGCTCCTAAAGCCTCCCGGCGAAGCCACCGACGCGGCGACATCCGGGTTGTTACTCAGGTAAAAGGCCTCATTGAAGAGCACGCTGGGGTTACGTCCTTCGTTAATCCCAAAGTTCACAAAGTGCTGATATCCAGAACTGAAGGGCCGGTTCGGGCCAACGACTGCTGCCACATCAGGGTTTTGGTTGAGGTAGTAACGCTCGTCAAACAGTTGCGCCAGCGGTAGCACATCCACCGCATCCGTTGGAATACTCGCGGAGAGGTTGCGATAGCGCAGTTGCTGCTCATAATCGAAAAAGTCGCTGAGCAAGCCGTTGATGGTAATAGTGACTGTGGTGGTGGCCGTCGCTCCGGCATCATCCGCGATCGTGTAGCTAAAGCTATCAAACGCTGTCCTACCTACGGGAACTGTATTGAATACGCCATTAGGGTCATAGGTAAAGGTGCCGTTGCCGTTATTGGTCACTAACCCTCTAGTGCCTAAGGTATTCAAACCAACCAATCCTAACGGTCCGCCTTCAGGATCGAAATCATTGGTTAGCACACTGGCAGTAGTAAACGCGGTCGCTTCATTGGTAATAAAGCCTGTGCCACTATTCGGTGTCGCAACGGGCGGCTCGTTGACGCCCGTGACTGAAACCGCTACAGCAGCCGTGTCCGTACCGCCATTGCCGTCACTCACCGTATAGGTAAAGTTTTCGACGATGGTTTGGCCGCCTCGGAGGGCTTGAGATGACGTATAGGACAGATTGGTACCGTTGTTGGTCACCGTGCCGAACAAACCTGCGGTGTTAACACTACTGATCGTCAGCACGTCATTAACATCAATGTCCGTATCATTTGCTAGGACATTCAGATTCATGGACAATCCTTCAAGGGTTGAGAAACCCACATCATCGTTGGCGACTGGTGCTTCGTTGGCACCATTCACCACAAGGGTAACGCTGGCCTGGCTGGTACCGCCTTTGCCATCTTGAACGGTGTAGGTAAACGTCTCTTCTTCTGACTGACCCACGGATAGCGTCTTGAGACCGGCTGCGGGGGTGAAGCCTACCGTGCTGCCCGAGGTCAATGTCACCGTCCCCAAAGCCAGAATGAGCGAGTCATTGACCGCTTTGGTCTCGCCGTTGAGTTCGATAATGGTTAACGGATCGCCATCAGCATCGGTATCGTTGCTGGTCAGGTCTAGCCCCGTTAAGGGCACATTGTCGAGAGTTGAAAATTCATCATCAACAGCCACCGGCGCATCATTCACCCCATTCACCGTAACGGTAACCGTAGCCGTTGACGTCACTCCACTTTCATCATTGATGGTGTAAGTAAAGGTATCAGTATCAGATTTCCCGTCTCCGAGGGTAAACGCCCCCCTGGGGTCATAACGAATGGAGGTGCCATTGGTCGTGACCGTACCAACGGTGCCAGTCGTATCGATACTACTGATCGACAAGGTATCGTTGGTATCGGGGTCATTGTCGTTCTTTAAGACCAGCAGCTCGATATCTGCATTCTCAAGCACCGTAGCGCTGTCAGCAACGGCTGTCGGGGCATCATTTAAGCCTTCAATGGTGATCGTGACCGTAGCGGTCAGATCAGAGCCAAAGGCATCGTTATCCGCATCGCCGTCACTGATGGTGTAGGTAAAGGTTTCAGTCGCTTGCTCTCCCGCCGCCAAGTCTTTGAAGTTATTCCCTAGAGTGTAGTTAAGCGTGTTGTCACCGTTAATCGTTACCGTTGCTCCAGATACGAGGGTGACCGGAGAGGCTTGACCATTGATCTTGGTGACATTCAGGACTGGCGGATCACCATCATCACTGTCATTGGCGGTGACATTCAAATTGGCTAGCGACGTATTTTGATCCGTGTTGAAGCTGTCGTCTACGGCTGCTGGCGGATCATTCACCGGCTCAAAGACAATGCCGTCATCAGGGTCAGCAGGATCATCGACGATGACTACGGAGTCGGTGCCGCCAGCCCCGTCATTCACCGTGATCTTGAAGCTGGGAGCCGTATCTACATCATCAGCCTGGAAGCCGATCACGCCATCAATCACATCTTGCTGAGTAAAGGTAGTGACCGGCTCGACGGTAATAGCCCCCGTACCTGGATCAACGAGTAACTCAACGAAGTTGCCACCGATGACGGCTCCGCCCGTAGGTCCGCTGACGGTGTAGGTCAACGTACTGGCATTCAGCGCATCATTTGGGTCAAAGTCGACGTCATCATCAGCGGTCTCAAGATTTGCCAGGGTGAGTTCGAGGAGTTGTCCTTCGGTGAGGGGGAAATTCGCTGTGACAATTTCCGGGAGGTCATTGACCGGGAAGTTAGTCGCATCAATGGTGGCGGCAACTGGCCCCGTGGGATCAGTGCCGTCAGAAACGATCACGTCATAACTAGGCAGCGCTTCGTCGCCATCATCCTTAAAGGACAGGGCTCCGGAGCTGAGTTGGAAAATCGTGAACTTAGTGGCTGGCGTTGCATCGTCGGTCGTGTCTAGAAGAGCGCCGTTGAGGAAGAAGGTGCCCCCTATGACATTCACGATCTGGAAGGTGAGGTCAGTAACCTGGTCTTCTCGATCAGTAGCCGCCAAGTTGTTTTGATTGAACGGCACTACTTGCCCTTCGATGGGGCTGAGGGTGTTCTTCGTGATGGTGGGCGCTTGGTTGGCCAGTTCAAAGACAGGAGCGAAGTCTTGAGTCAGCTCATTGGCTCCTGTGCCACCATTGTTGTCTTGTAAGGTCAATGTAAAGGTAGGGGCTTCGTCTCCCAAGGGCACAAATGCCACCAAGCCGTTGTCGATGTCAGCTTGCGTGAAGGTGTTAGTGGCCACGTTATTGACGGTAAAGCCACCGTTAAGGTTATTGGAAACCGTGTACTTCAGCTCAGCGGGGGAACTCTCTTCGTCGTTTACCGCAATTTGGACTTGAGTAGCGTCAACCGGAGCCGTAGAGACGACAGCGATGGGCGTGTTCTCAATTACGGTGGGGAAGGAGAGAACAAAATCGCCTTCCGGAATAGTCGGATCGACGGGCTCAGGAAAATCATTAACCGGGGTGAAGTTGGCGGCAACCGCAAAGTCTGCATCCGTCAGGATGACCTCGTTGATGGTTGGATCCGTCGCAATCCCCTGATCTTTAAGCGTGAGTGTAAAGGTCGGTGGTGTATCGTCGTCGCCATCATCAACAAAGACGACCTTCCCGGCGTTGACATCAGCTTGGGTAAAGGAGGCGATCGCATTATCAAGATCGCTACTCAAGAAGAAGTCGCCACCATCAGCCGGATCAACCGTATAGGTCAGATTTTCGGCAGTAGACTCTTCATCGGTGAATTTCAGCACCGTATTATTAATCGTGAAGGGGTTGCCTTCGGTGAGGGCAATGGTGCCGAGCGTCACCTGCACAGGCTCATCATTAGTCGCCGTTAGAGTCCCAACTTGCGTGATGGAAGCGCTCTCGTCCCCGAGCGGATCGTCATCGGTTACCGTGATCGTGTAGGTTGGCGGATCGTTGCTGGCGGAATCATTTTCAAAGCGCAGATCGCCATTTTGGATGTTGCTTCGGGTAAAAGTATCTGCAGCGGTGAGGGGCTGCCCCGCAGTCCCCGTAATGTTGCCCGCGATATCGATAAAGCTGCCCCCTAACACGTTCGAAATCGAGAACGTCAAGTTGGCCTGCGGCGTTTCACCCGCTTCATCGATCGCATCAATATTAGCTAGCGTCACCGTGGCTTTACCGCCCTCGGCCACCGTCAACGCCACCAGCGGATCCCCGGCGTTCGGCCCCGTCGTCTGTTGCAGGGTCGGCGCATCGTTTTCACGATCAAAGGCGATCGTGGCAAACTCAGGCGGGGTAGTCGTAATCGCTGCCCCATCCACCCCCGGCTCGACTTGATCCGTCACCGTCACCGAATAGGTCGGCGCATCTTCGGTGCCGTCGTGGGTAAAGGTCACCTTACCCAGCACCACATCTTCGTAAGTAAAGGAGCCCGTTGGTGACAGCGGATCCGTCCCATTTGGATCGAGCGGTGTCCCATCAAGCGTCGGATCACCAAAGTACAGAGGCGTCGCCCCAGCCACCGTAAAGAAGCCATTGGTGACACTCGCGATATTAAAGGTGAGATCAAACGCATTGGTCTCAGTGTCGGTCGCGCTCAGGTTGGCCACTTCGATGGGAATATTTGTCGCCCCTTCGTTAACCGTCAACTGGTTGTTCCCCAAGACTGGCGCATCATTGGCGTTGGTAAAGGTAACCGCCAAGTCCACCGTAAAGTTGAAGGTCTTAGCAGCCAGCTCAGCGCCATCGAGGGTGGTGAGACCTTGATCGGTCGCGGTCAACTCATAGGTTGGCGCATTTTCGCTACCGTCGTGAACGAAGGAGATCTTGCCTTGATTAATGTCAGCTTGAGTAAACTCTTGCAGCTGCTTCAGCACCGTCTCCCCAGTATCGGGGTCAAGGACAAAAGTACCGTCAGTAAAGAAGCCATTTTGCACATCATCAACGGTAAAGACGATTGACGCCGGATTGCCAACAATGGTCGTCCCGGTGCCATCCACCTGATAATCTTCTTCATCCACCACGAGGATGTCATCTTTGGTGACCAGGGTAGTACCGCCCTGGAGGATATCAAAGATGCCAAAGTCAGCTTCGGCAATCAGCTCACTGGGCTCGGGCGCGTCGTTGACCTGGGTAAAGATGATGTCTGCCGCATCGGTCGTGCTTTGGATGCCGCTTGCAGGAATCGGAGCCCCGGAGCCATCATCTTCGACAATCAGGGTGTAGGTTGGTGCATCGCCGGAGCCATCATACTTAAAGAAAATGAGCTGGTTAATGACATCCTGCTGAGTAAAGGCATCAGTCAGGTCAAAACCGTCGAGGGGATCAGCATCGATAATCAGGTTCAAATCCCCCGTAGCAATATCCTTTCTCAGGAACGTGCCGTTCGTCAGATTGTCAACACTGTATTTGAGATTGGCGGGTCCCGTTTCCTCATCAGTGGCAAAGATATTCACCGTGGTTAGAGGAACGATCGCATCTTCCTCCGACAGCGTGAGGGTATTGTTCTTAATCTCTGGCGGGTCGTTGACCGTCACCAACTCCGCCGTGTAGAACTCAGTATCAAAACTCGTGCCGTCCGACACCTTGAGGGTGTAGCTCGGCGCTGTTGAGCTCCCGTCGTGATTAAAGACCACCCCTTGGGTATTCAACTGAGCTTGGGTGAACTGAGTGATTTTAGCTTCGGGTGTCGTGGCAAAGGCAAAGAACCCACCCAACACGCCAGAAACGGTGTAGGTCAAGTTTTCGGGCAGGGTGTCTGGATCGATCGCGTTGATATTCAACACGTCGCCCACTTCAATCACGCCGCTAGGCAACACATCCGTATTCAGCAAGAAGTTTTGATTCTCACTAATCCGGAACGGGATTCCATCGTTCGCCGTTTCAAAGGTCTCATTCAGCACCGGCGCATCATTCACTGGAGTGACGGCAATATCCACCGTGGCGATCGCTGACGTCGCATCAGCCAGCGGATCACCCAAGATATCGGTGCCCGCATCGCTGCCCACATCAATCACCCTGACGTCAAAGCTCGGGGCGGGAATGCTTGTCGGCGTCTCACCACTGTCATCGTGCTTAAAGATGACGCGATTTTGCAAGACGTCGGTCACCGTAAAGGTTAAAGGTGCCAACAGCGTGGGGGCAGGTTCAAAGGTGAGGCCACCGTCGACACTAAACTGACCGTTGGTGACGCTGGTGACTTCAAATGTCAGATCGAGCGCATTAGTTTCTTCATCGTCAGCCGTCAGATTTGACAAGCCCAGGATCACCGTCTTGCCTTCAATCACCGTGATCGGATCGCCCACGATCAGCTCTGGCAAATCGTTGACACTGACAAAGGTAAAGTCAGTCGGCGCTTCTACATCGACCGTGACCGACTTAGAAGTGGGGAACTCGGTGCCGTCAAGGGTAAAGCCATTGTCGTTGAGGGTGACGCTAAAGCTGGGGGCAGTTTCGCTGCCGTCCTGCACAAACTTCACCACGTTGCCAGCAATCACATCCGTCTGGGTAAAGGAGTCCAGCCGGTTGAGCACTTCTTCCCCAGTATCCGGATCCGTGACCAACGTCCCGTCGGTAAAGAAACCATTCGTCGCTTCGTAGGTGTAGACCAATTCGTCTGCCGTTTGCAGCCCCGCCGCAAACTCGGCATCCGTCAGGGCAAACACCGTCGGGTCGATGAAGAAGGAACCATCTTCGGCAATTTGAGCCGGTGTGCCTGGAATGGTAACGGTGAGTTCAGGCGCGTCATTGACAGGGGTGAAGTCAATATTACCGTCGACGGCAGGCAGCGTCGTCGTCTGGTCCTTCACCGTAATGGTAAAGGTTGGGGTATCTTCCCCTTCGTACAAGAAGAAGATCTTGCCATCCAGCACTTCTTGTAAGGTGAAGTTGTTGTCGGCGACTTTACTGATGCCGTCGTCAAACAAGAAGCTGTTTTTGTCATCCCCACCGATGATGAAGCGGAGCTTGGTATTGGGAGTATCCGGGTCAATGGCGTTGAGTTGGGCAGTGGTCACCTGGAACTCAACGCCCTCAGTGATGGCGAACTGGTTCGTTTCTAATGCGGGCGCATCATCTATCGGGGTAATCGTGCCCGTACCGCTATTGGTGGTGAAGTCGGAACCATCGCTGACCTTGATGTCGTAGCTAATGGTATCGGGCGTCACCCCAGCTTCGGGATTATCAGTATTCTCGCCATTGTTGATAAAGAAGACTAGTCCCGACTCAATATCGTTTTGAGTGAAGGTAGTGGTGATGTTGGCGGCATTCGTACCGTTGAGGGTAAAGTCACCGCCGACCACATTGCTCACGGTAAAGGTGAGGGTGCCGCCCGCAGGCAAGTCGGCATCGGTGGCCGAGATAATCGAGGTCGTAACGGGGGTAAAGCTGTCTTCGGCGACCGTAATGGGGCCGAGTTGAATGCCGGCAGTAGCCCCATCTTGATCGACGAAAACGGGGGCATCGTTGGTGTTTTGGAAGCTGATGATGTTAGCTTCGACGGTCGTGGATTTGTCAGCGACTTCACCAGCGGTTCCAGTGGTAGTGAGTCTGCCATCATCCGTCACGGTGATGTCAAATTCGGGGGGAATTTCACCATCGTAGGTAAAGGTGACGTTGCCCAACACCACATCCTGATAGGTAAAGGTGGTCGCGGAAAAGGCCGCTAGCACCTCAGCCGCATTCGCCGCCGTGGAGGTGATCTCGATATCGAGGTTGGCGCTGCTCAGGGTTTCTTCGTCGGCGACCTTAAGCACCGAAGTATTGATCACCAGTTCCTGACCTTCCACAATGGAAAAACTGTTCAGGGTAACCTGTGGCGCATCATTGACACTGCTGAAGGTGAAGTCGTCGGGGGCGCTGACTGTAACCGTGACCGACTCGGAATCGGGAAACTCCGTGCCGTCAAAGGTGAAACCGTTATCGTTGAGGGTGACGGTGAAACTGGGAGCGGCTTGGCTGCCGTTTTGCACAAACTGGATCACATTGCCCGCGATGACATCCGCGTGGGTAAAGGTGTTGTCAACCAGCGCATTGCCTGCGGCATCAGCAAAGAAGCCGTTGGTTGCCGTCACGGTATAGACCAAATCATCGGCGGTTTGCTGGCCCGCTGCAAACTCAGCATCCGTCAGTGCAAAGACCGTCGTGTCGATAAAGAAGGAGTCCCCTTCATTGATCGCCCCGCCAGGAATTGTCACCGTCAGCTCTGGCGGGTCATTGACGGGGGTATAGTTGACAATATTGGCCGCGATCGCGGGCAGATTCGTGGTCTGATCCGACACCTGAATCGTGAAGGCAGGCGTGTCTTCCCCTTCATAGAGGAAGTAAATATTGCCATCGAGGATGTCTTGCAGCGTAAAGTCAGGATCGGCAGTGAGCGTTGCTCCCCCATCATTGCTGAAGAAGAAGCTGCCACTGTCGGGGCCGGCGATCGTAAATTCCACCTGAGCCGCTGGAGTATCAATATCGGTGATATTCAGCTGTGCCGTCGTCACCTGAAACTGGACACCCTCAGTCACGTCAAAGCTATTGACGAGATTTGTCGGCGGCTGATCAATCGTGCTGGTAAAAGTCGCGGATCCCGTCGCCTCCGCAAAGCCGCCATCCGCATCAGCAACCTTGACGTCGAAGCTCGGATCGACTCCAGAACCATCGTCAATAAAGAAGATCAGGTTGCCAGAGTTGAGCTGCGCTTGGGTAAAGGTTGTGACTTTGCCCTGGCCAGCCAAGAAGAAGTCACCCCCCTCCACATTAGACACGGTGAAGGTCAGCTCAGTCGGGCCGGACTCTTCATCGGTGACCTTAATGATCGACTCATCGAGTGGTTGCGGAGTCCCCTCATCTAGCGTGAAAGCGAGCTGAATCCCTGGTGCGACATCAGTATCCACCGCTGGGTCAAAGACCGGCGCGTCATTTTTTGCCGTAAAGCTGACAACATTGCCCGCTTCAGTATCAAAAGCCCCCTCGTCATCGGCCACCTTGATCGTGAAGCTGGGACCAACGGGGTTGCCATCGGCATCGGTCAGATCCGCTGCATTTTTGAAGAGGAAGAAGACATTACCATCAATGACGTCTTGGAGGGTGAATTGATCGCTGGCAATGTCTTGGAATCCACCCGCACCATCCGACTCCACAAAACTATCTTTGTCTAGCCCGGTAATGGTGAAGGTCAATTGACCGGGACCGTCAGTATCATCTTCATCCGTCGCATTGAGGATGAGCGGAGTAACTTTCAGAACCTGATCTTCAACCACCGTGAAGCTATTAATGAAAATATCGGGCGGATCGTTAGTTTCGGTAACCGTGCCGCTGCCAGTAATCGTCGACGTGCCGCCCTGTCCATCACTGACGGTGATAGTGTAGCTCGGGTCATTAGTGCTGCCGTCGTTGGCAAAGCGCACATTACCCGCAGTAATTTGCGCCTGGGTAAAGGTGCTGGTCGGGCTGCCGTTCAGTAAAAATTGCCCGCCCTCCACTTTGCTGACCGTAAAGGACAGGGCCGATGCCGCAGTCTCTTCGTCGATCGCTTCAATAATGCTGTTGGTGATGCGAATAGACGGCCCATTTTCGACGACGTTGATATCGCCCAACTGAATTCCCGCTGTCAGCGGATCTTTATCGACAAAGACCGGATTGTCGTTCTGCGCGGTGAAAGCATCGGCTGGAATTTCCACGAACTTGCTAGTCGAGGCCCCGTCATCATCGGTGACCTTAACCGTAAAGGACAGCCCATCGACGCCCAAGTTGTCGGCATTGGCATAGAGCAGGCTGACCTTGCCGTTATCGATTTGCTCAAGGGTGAAGGTATCGTCAACAACCGGACCAGCCCCACTATCAACCAAGAAGCTAGCAGCGCCGGGGCCGGTAATGGTGAAGGTGAGATCGGCAGCCCCGTCCGCATCATCTTCCGCATCCAAGAGGCTACGGGTGATTGGCAGTAGTGTGTCTTCAACAATTTCGAAATTGCCGACGAAGAGCGTAGGCGGATCATTTACGCCCGTGACGTTGACGTTATACACCAGATCGGCAAACCCACCATCGCCGTCGCTCACTTGTAGCGTGAAGGTGTCGTCGGTTGCTGCAGTGCCATCGCCATCAAAATCAGGATCGGGAGTATAGGTAAAGTTGCGAACTCCGTTGGCAGGGCTGCTGCCCAAGGTGAGGGTGCCGTTGTCGGGCGCGTTGATCACATTCCAGGTCAAGACATCTTCGAGCCCAACATCCGTGGCGGTGACGGTGAAATTTTTGGAGGTATCTTCCGCAACTTCGAGGGTGGAGGGATTGGGGTTAGTGACTACCGGCTCAACGTTGAATACTTGAATTTCGCGAGTGGTGCTAACGGTGGCCCCGGCAGCATCGGTGATGGTGACGGATACGGTGAAGGTGCCGTCGCCTTCGTCAGCATAGGTGTGGGTGAGATTCGCGAAGGAAACCGTCTCTTGGTCAGTATTGGTGAAGATGCTGGCGTCAGTGTCGTTGAAGGTTTCAACCGTGCCGTCGCCCCAGTCAACCGTGATGGAATGAACGTCATCTAGTAACGGTTCGGTGGAGTTATCGACGTCGTCGAAGGTGCCCGAAAGCGTGATGGATTGCCCCTCGTCGATGCTGGTGTCACTATAGGTGACCTCAAGGTTAATGGGGTCATCATTGACCGGGTCAACAAACACCGCGATGTTGGCAAAGGTGGGGTCATCGCCATCGCTCACCTGGACGACAAAGTTGTCTTCCCCAAAGAAGTTGGCCTTGGGCGTGTAGGTGATTTCTTGAATCGCCCCGGTATCCGTCAGGGAGACCTTCGCAGTGCCGTTGTTGGGAGCTGATGAAATGGACCAGTTGAAGGCGGTGGCCGTCGCGTCGGTGGCCGTCAGGGTGACCGAGCCCGCAGTGTCTTCGTCGATCGCAATGAAGGTGCTGGGCGGGGTCAGGGTCGGCGGATCGTTGGCGATGATGATCGATTCAGAGGCGATCGCGCTCTTGCCAAAACTATCCTGAACGGTCACCACCACGGAGACATCGTCGTTCGTCAAGAACTGGTGCTCAGCGTTGAAGAAGTAAGTATTATTTGCGGCGTTGAAGTTGAGGTCACTGGTGGTGAGGACCGTTGAGGGGGTGCCGTCATTCCAGTTAATGGTGACTGTAAAGGTGTCGCCAATATCGGGGTCGACAAAGTTGCCGCTGAGGGTAATGGTGTCACCCTCAGTAATGGTGTTGTCCGAAGCCGTCAAATTCAGTGCTGACGGCGCATCGGCCACAGGGGACACGGTGACGTTAAAGGTCAGGTTGTCGGTACCACCATCATCATCCTGTACCTGAACCGAAAAGGTTTCCGTGCCGTTGAAGTTGGCTTTGGGCGTGTACGTGAAAAATTGATTCGGCTCGCTACCCACCGGAGGCGTTAAGGTGCCCCCCTGGGAAGGCGTACCCGCACTCCAGGTAAAGGTGTCGGCGGCGACATCCTGCGCCGTAATGAAGAAGCTTCTGGTGCCATCTTCGTTCACCGTGAAGTCAAGAGGCACAGAAGATGACAAATCGGGGGCGACGTTGAGCACCGAGATCGCCCGCGTCACGGGGGCACCGCCGGTTACGCCCTTGCTATCAACTACGGTCGCCGAAATGTTGCCGGAGAAGTCGTCGGTGTAGGTATGGACGGCGGTGAACGCACCGCTACTATCCACCAGGGCGGTGCTGTCGGGAGTGCCATCGCCCCAGTCAATTGTGACGGTTTGCGTATCGCCAATATCCGGATCATCGACCTGCCCGGTCAACGTAATTGTGCTGCCTTCGTTGATGGTGCTGGGGGCACTGATGCTAGTAATTTCGGGAGCTTCATTGACGTTCTTGACCTGAATAAACACCGTCTCAGTGTCGGTAAACCCAGAGGCATCGGTGGCGGTGACGGTAAGTTCGGCGATCGCAGGGAAGCCTTCAAAATCCAAATCGCCAGGGTCATTGACCGACAACTCGCCGGTCGTCGGGTTAATCGCAAAGGCGGCCTGATTGTCGCCATCGTTGTCGGGGTTACCCGCCGTAATCGCCCAGGTTTGGACGGTGCCGGTGACATTCACCTTGCTGTCCGTGCCATCGGTGGGGGCAGTGCTGCTATCTTCCGGCACGGTGAAGACCTGCGCCGGAGCGATCACCGGCGGCACAGACAGGGCAATGGTAATGCCCCCGGCGTCGGTCGCGGTCTTTTGCGACCCTACGCCATCCACCGCGAAGTAGTAGGTGACACCATCCAAGGCTTCGAAGGTCACGCTAGCGGCATCGGCCCCGGTCGAGCCAAAGTCGGTGGCTACAGGCACAAAACTGCCAAAGTCAGTGGCATCAGCTCCTGGCGGGCCATTATAAACCGCCAGCACCGTACCAATGGAACTGCCCGTCGTGTTCACGTTGACGAGGCCGCTGACCCCGTCGCTGCGAGTCCAGCTCCACCAGATGGAATCATTCGCCAGGATTTGGTTCGTGTTGCTGGCCCCAAACAAGGTGGGGTCATGCAGGGGTTCATTCGACTGAGAATCGGCAGTCGCATTGCCTCGAGTGCTATCAGAGCTACCGGGAGTCAACGGGGCAGCGTTTTCGATGTCGTCGTTGAGGATGCCGGGGTAAGAGGCGATCGCCTCCGTAGTCAACAGCGATCGCTGAGCGACCTCGCCCCAAAAGGCGTCAAGGGTCCAGTCGCCACCGCGTTTGGCATGGCCCAGCAAGTGAGTAGAGGCCGCGATGTTGGCCTGAGTGAGCGCGTGAATGGCCGCCAAAAACTCGGCCCCGGCGTCTCCAGCGGCGACCTGGCAACCGTAGAAGTGAATTTGGGTGACGGCAGTGTGGGCGGTCCACTGGCGCAGGCGATCGCGATAAAGCGGTAGGGTCGACAGGCTCAGCTCTGCACTACCCAGCGATAATTGACCCGGCGCACCGTGAGCCACGATGTAGATTTCAGCCACGTCAACACGTGCTGCCAAGGCCGCTGCAATTTGGGTGACCCCGTCTTGAGCAGGCGACAAAACCAAGACTTCAGCATCAAAAGCAATTCCCGCAGCCAACTGCAAAGGAGCCTCAATACCGGCATCGATAAAAACAATAGACTTCGCTTTATTCGCCATGATTCGCATCCCAAAAAAATCTATAGATTGCAGGTCGAGATCACCTTTGTTCCTCGACTGAGCATTCTTTGATAGCGGCCAACACGCTGCCCAAAGTGTATAAGAGGTTTCCCCAAAGATCACAGAAAAAATACGGACTTTTTCCACTTAACAACTGGAAATCTTTTTCTATGACGTAGATGCTGAGCTGCCCTGTTGTTGCGATCGCCCACAACCGAGTAGAGCGAAATCGGAACAGACGCTTGATCGTAGCCACGTCCGGCTTGCGATATTGCTGTCCCACCGGGCATTTGAGAGTTATCAGGAAAAAGACCCGCTAGTCACTGACTAGCTTCACCGGTTCTTAATAATTCCATAAGGTGAGTGATGGCCTCACCTAGCCTGCCCAACAATTCACAAAAAGCGCCAAATCAAATATCTAGCAAGGTTTTTGAACGGCTCAAGACAGCTTTGAAATGACCTATCCCCCCTTTCAACAGCACCATCTAGCATGTGCACACACTAGATGGGTGTAAGAATACCCACGCTGTCATTTAAAACACGCATAACTAGAGGTTTTTTTGGAAAAGCCTCACTATTTCCAACTCGACCGACAGTTACCCCCGCCATTTTTTACACTTATTAATATAGAGAGATACCGAGAGGGCGACACCGAACAACAACAAGGGGACACAAGTGTATATCAAGCCGATCGCTATCCCGGAAACTTTTAACAAACCTTTACACGATATTTTTCTGTTCACTTTTCAATGCGGGCAGTGTTTAAAATCAAGCAATTTATTGCAATCTTTTTTAATCGGTTTTCGAGAAGATTATGAAACGCATTAATCATTTTGAGCTGCTTCTAGCTGTATGCAGATGACTGAGCTTCATGCAGACCTTGAGCGCGGATAAAGAGTGCTTTACCCATCCGTTTTTGGCTCATCAGTTAGTTGCTTTCGCAATCATTCTCTGATGGTTAAAGCAAATGTATTTTTGCCCTGACCCATTGCCCCACTGTGAGTAGTGTTGATCAACTTCAAGACCCCGAACAAAATGCTACCAGTGGCGTTTTACCTATCTGGTCAACGATGCTCTGGGGTGGGCGCTTTGTTGACTGCAACCTCAGTAAGGCAACCCGCACGCGCCGTTCATTATGCAACATCAGGCAGAATTGCGATCGCCCTATCGTAAATTGGTCATTAGCTAGGGAGGCGCATCTAAGGGTTGGCCGTCTCCCTCAAAATTGGGGGGCAGAGGGGCCACATGCAGAATTTTGAGCTTCCATTTCGAGGATGTGTATAAGCGGCAGCCCAAGCTTGGAAGAGGGACTGCTGATCGGTACCGAGACTTATGCCGCTGAATACACTGAATACTCGGACATGGGGGGATTAGCTATCTCTCAAAGCTGTTCGGTGTCATGCTAAACCCATTCGTCGTCGGGCCGTTGAGTTTCAAGATGAGCACGCCCTGAGCAACCAGCGCATTCGCTAACCGGGGGTAGACGCAACGCGCGGTGGAAACCATCGAGGTTTAAGCGCCGCCTTCTGGCGCGTAGTCGAGCATCATACTGCCGGTTCACCGATGGATGAGTCGATTAAATAGACCCCTCTCAGCCGTCAGCAAATCGCCGATTTATTGTGCGAAGAAGGTTTATGAGTCAGTGTGATCGCCAACGATTCTGGGACAGGTGTATCAAACAGGCCCAAAAGTGGCTCAGGCGTTCCAGGGGAACATCAATTTGTGTTCGATGAAGTCTGCCTCAATGGAACTATACGGCCAAGCCGCAGCAGACTTGATTTTGATAAGTGATTAAATCCTCGTCCTAAGTGCTTGTTATTCCGCGTTGTTACTTAGGAGACATAAGCGATACTTAAGCTATCGCCGACTTCACACAAGTCTTACTAAACCCATATTGCTTTTTGTGTGCTTCCGTAAAGTTCTTTGATGTATCGAAACCATCATGAAACATTGATCAGGGATTTTCACTGCCTGCATCGAGGATCTTTTAGGGAAAATTTGGTCTTTTCCCGTAACATCCCTGTGTTCACTCAGCCGTAAGCAAAGCTTTAATGTGGATGAAGCATGCGTGAGATATCTCAAACTGAGTTTAAAATACTACCTGAGAATAATCCTTTCTCAGTACACGCAACAGCCCCCTGCCCTTTGTTGACATACAAAAAACCATCAACACAACAATAAGTCAGGTGCAACTACCATGAAATCCTTACTCATACAACTGCTCATTCTTCCACGTGGTCTGCTCTTTTTAGGCGTTTTTTGCAGTGCTAGTTTAGTCCTGCTCACAGTGCCCGCCGAAACTTTGGCCGAGGGCGGCGGCGATGAGTTTCCGGGCCAACGTCGAGGTGGGGGAACCCATGTTACAGTGCAGGTTGTGGACGTCCGTTAAGTTCTATCTACATTCAGTAGCAACCATTTCCGCAAGAAATGCCGAATTTGCTCGCAGCATTGTCTAAACTGGTGAAGTACACCGGCTCCGCGAATACCCAAAATTACGGATGTCGCTTCGGTGCCTCGCCAAATTAGTCAATGTTGTAACGGCGTTTCTAAATAAGCGGTTATCTTTGGGTGCATCCCACTTTTGCAAGGTTGTCTCCCACCCTGCGGGCAGAGCATAGCTCTACATCCCCCGACTCCTTCTCCCCTTGAGCTACTTGATACACACAAGTTGCCTGTTATTCAGCTCCCTTAGTCCCCTCAATTTTGGGGGGACTAAGGGAGCCAATGCAGCATTGTGAAGTTTATTCCGAAATGTGTGTACTTAGTAGCCCCTTGGGAGAAAGGGAGCCGGATTTCAAAGTCCCTCTCTCAGGGAGAGGGACTTTGAGTGAGGGTTACATAACTGGGATGCACCCGTTATTTTTTACATAGGATTACGAATTGTTGTCCTTCACCCCTTGATTGGCAGAAATCTGTTGAACATTGAGCCACAGTCTGCATCTACCCGGAAGAACGCCGTTGCAATGAGTATTTAGATACTAGAGCCTTTGCTCGCTCATCGTCAAAGGCATCCATTCAGCAGTGTGGCCCTTATGGTGCGATTGCCCCTCAATTTTTATCAAACAATAAAGCCCCTCATCAATCGTTTTTCACAGTCGTTGCCCTTTAGCGGCCGCTCAATTTTGATTGCGACCCTAGTGGCAACGACTTTCTTGACAGGGGCGAAAAAGCTCGGAGGACTCCAGCGCTTTGAGTTGTTCATTTTTGATTCGTTGGTGAGGCTCAAATCGGATCGAGGACTCGATCCGAGATTGGTCATTGTAGGTATTACCGAGACTGACATTCAACAATATGGTCATCCGCTTTCGGATGAAGAAGTTGCCAATATCTTGGGCATTATTCAACAACACGATCCTAAAGTTGTTGGTTTAGATATCTATCGCAAAACTGAACATCCGCCTGGCCAAGCAGCGCTACAGCAGCAATTTGCCGCAGACAATTTAATTGCGATTACCAATGTGGGCACCGACCCCGCTATTGGTGAGGTGCCGCCGCCCGACGGCATTCCTTGGGAACGAGTTGGTTTCAATGACTTCAGTATTGATCCTGACGGCGTCATCCGGCGAGGCTTATTGTTTGTCAGCGCAACTGATCGCCCCTTTTATTCATTTGCTCTGCGATCGACCCTAGCTTATTTGCCTCAGCACGGTACGACTTTTTCTCACGACAACGACACCCTTTATATCAATGGTCAACCCATTCCCCGTTTAGATGCTAAGTCAGGGGGATATGAATATGCCGATGATCGGGGATTTCAAACTCTGTTGCGGTTTCGTTCGCGCACGTCTCCTGCTGAAGTTCTTCCGGTGGAAGATGTGATGGAAGGGCGGTTTAACGCTGCTCAATTTGAGAATAAAATTGTTTTAATTGGCTCAGTAGCGCCTAGCCTCAAAGACGAATTTTTCACTCCCTATAGCGCTAGCCGAGAAAATCAGTTCAAGATGGCGGGTGTTGTTGTGCACGCGCAAATTATCAGCCAACTCCTTGATATCGCAGAGGGTCGACCAGCTCAGTACAGCTTCTTGCCGCCCAATGGTGAATTACTCTGGCTGTTTATTTGGACGGGCTTGACTAGTTTCTTGACCTGGAAGATTCGTCGACCGGAGATGCTGTTGCTTGCTGGCATTGCCCTGCCTCTTGGACTTTTTGGGATTGGCTGGGTGGCGTTGGCCGAGTTTGTATGGCTGCCCATTTTTGAGCCTTTGCTGGGGATCTTAGGAGCGGGCGCATTGGTCATTGCTCAAAAGTCGATTTATCGTACGACCTACGACAGCTTAACGGATTTGCCAGGACGAGAAGTCTTTTTATTACACATTCAGCGGGCACTCAATAATCAGAAAACGAAGCCGGTGATTGTTGCCTTTTTAGACATCGATCGCTTCCAAATCATCAACAAAAGTCTAGGCCATTTTGCGGGCGATCGCGTTTTGATTGAAATCGCTAAGCGGTTACGCAAAATGTTGGGAGAACACGGTCAAATTGCCCGGATTGGTGGAGATGAATTTGCCGTTTTATTCCATAATACTAGCCAGGCCGAGGTCAAGACCTTTTTGGATGAAATGCGCTCCGTTTTGTCTAGTCCGCTGATGTTAGGCAGGCACCGTTTCTCCATTACAGCGAGTGTGGGGTTAGCTATCACTCAGGCCAACTATGGGCAAACGCCTGATGAATTGCTGCGCGATGCCCACACGGCAATGTATCGAGCGAAAGCACTTAAAGAAGTTCAATTCCAGGTCTTTTCCAACGATATGAGAGAGGAAGCGGTAGCCCGATTAGATCTGGAAAGTGATCTCATCAAGGCCCTAGAGGACAAAGAATTTTCTCTTTTTTATCAACCTATTATTCATTTGGGAACTGGAAAAATCTCCGGTTTTGAAGCCTTGATTCGTTGGAATCAGGAAAAGCGCGGTTTGATTTCCCCAAATGATTTCATCCCGGTGGTTGAAGAAACGGGCATGATTATTCCGTTAGGTGAATGGATCCTTAAAACTGCGTGTCAGCAAATTAAAGCCTGGAATCAACAGTTTCCTAACTTGACGCTAAAGATGAATGTGAATTTGTCGCGACGACAATTTGATCAGACTGATTTAGCGGCACAAATTGAGACGATTTTGACACAACTGGATTTGCCAGGACGCTATTTGCAACTCGAAATTACTGAAAGCATGATTATGCGTGATGTTGAGGCGGCTCATAACTTAATGTTGCAGTTAAAAGCTTTGGGCATGGAACTGGCGATCGATGATTTTGGTACGGGCTATTCGTCGCTTAGCTATTTACACCGTTTTCCGACTGACACGCTGAAGATTGATCGATCATTTGTAAGCAGTATGGAAAACAGTGCTGAAGACCATGACATCGTGGAAACGATCATCAGTCTGGGGCAGAAACTCAGTATGAAGTTAGTGGCTGAGGGCATTGACAGCCCTGAACAACTAGACCTCTTGAAGGCAGCAGGGTGCCATTATGGCCAGGGATACTTTTTCGCAAAACCGCTGTCGGCTGATGACGCAACGCTGTTTTTGAAGCAGAGCTTGCGATCGCCGCTTCCCTTTCCCATCTCTTCCTCAGGCTGAGGTTGGCAGGAGCACGGGATCTTGCTTCCCAAAGCCGGGAATCCAGGTAGAATGCGGGTGGCAAACTTTCGGAATTCACCTGCTCATGACAGAAGCCACTCATCAAAAGTTTATGGCAACGGCGATCGCCCTTTCTTTAGAGGCCATGCGGTCTGGTCGGGGCGGCCCTTATGGTGCTGTAGTCGTGAAAGATGGCGAAATTGTTGGCCAGGGGATGAACGAAGTTACCTCCATGAATGACCCTACGGCCCATGCCGAAATGACGGCTATTCGCCAAGCTTGTGAGCGAGTTGGTAGTTGGCAGTTGGCAGGGTGTGAACTGTATACCAGTTGTGAACCCTGTCCGATGTGTCTGGGAGCTATTTATTGGGCGCGATTGGACAAAATCTATTACGGCAATACTAAAGAAGTGGCGGCTCAGTTTGGCTTTAATAGTCAGTATTTTTATGACGAGGTTGCGAAGCCGCGTGACCAACGACAACTGCCGATGCAGCTCTTGATGCCAGAAGCCGCCGTTACTGCCTTTGAAGAGTGGAAAAATCAGCCCAACAAACAGTCTTACTAAATTAAGTTGATTGCTGTGTGGATGTTGATTACGCAACATCTGTTATCACTGTGCAGCATGGTTTTTACGATGGCTCGTCATCGGTAGGCGGGGTGACTGCATTGCTTTGATGGCGACGCTCGCGCAGGTTTTGGGCCTTGACCTTCAGGTCTTTAAAGAAGTCGGTTTCGACAATTTCTTTGACTTCGCGAGTCTTACGAGATTCATCAATTTCAATTTTGAGGGCTTGTAACTGGCGTTTGAGGTCTTGTTCGCGGGTGTAAACCTCTTTTGCCATTTTTTCGAAAATGCGCGCAAGTTTGCCCAGTTCGTCGCCGCGTTTGGCGGTTTCATCCAGGGTGGTGACCGTAAAGGTGCCCGCTTCGATCGCTTCAGCGGCGTCGCTGATATTCAAAATTGGACGGGTGATGGCGCGATCGCTGAGCCAGACTGCCGCGATCGCCCCTAACCCCAAAAAGAGCGTGATCGCAATCAACAGACGATTGCGGCTGCGATTGATGCGAGTCAAAAAGACCGACTCGGGGGTGACAGTACCGACGACCCAATCAAGTTGACCGAGGGGTTTGAGCGCGATGTAATATCGCTGCTTGGTCGCTGAGTCATAGAAAGAAATTTCTTGCAAACCGATCAGCTTATCTAATGCCACATCGTTGGCTACCAACGACTGATAGGCGACTTGGAGTAGCTGATCTTCGACCTGAGAGAGGGGCATGAGTTCGGCGTCAACGTTGGTAGCATCTCCAACAAAGGTCTCGGCTAGGGCCTGCGGATTGCTAGAGGCAATCAAATAGCCCTGCGGATCGACAATAAAGACGGCCCCTTCCCCTTCTTCTTTGAGTTCATCTAAGTATTGTGAGATTTGCTGGAGTTCGAAAGAGATACTAATCACTCCGCGAATGGGGGTGTCCTCAGACTCTCTGTAGGTTGTCGTGGCATCCAGCCCGACCGCATTACCGGTGCGAAATACATAAAGGTCGGTCCAAACATTTTCTCCAGGGTTTTCAAAAGCTGCCTGGTAAAACGGTCGAATGGGGGAGTAATAAAATTCGGTGCCAACGGTTTCTTCGACTTTTTCCCAATCGCCATCGGGCTGATATTCGTAAGTTTGAACGGTTTTTTGGGCGGTTGCAAAATCGTCTTGCCATTGCTGAGTTTGCAGATATTGTTCAGCAACTTTAGCGCGTTCGGCTTGCTGCTCTGCTAAGTCTGAACCGGGTTCCCCCAAGAGGCCCAAGGTGTCGTCCCACTGCCGTTTGATCAGGTTATAAAATCCATCCGGCCGTCTTTGGACGCCTAAATAATCGCCATTAGCAAACGCGAATTGTACCCAAGTGAAATTTTCATTGGCTTGCAACAAATTCAGATAGAATCGCCCTTGGACTTCGGGATCCTCAAGTTCAAATAGACCATCATCCAGACTATTTTTGACTAGCTGTTTGGATGACAGGATATTTTCAAAGAGGTTTTCAACTTCGTTTTCAGTGCTGTTCATCAATTCACCGTTGATTTGCCCCACCATTTCATCCACGTTTTGACGAGAGGTGTAAGCCCAGGGAAAATGCACGATCGCGGCAATGGCACTGACGGTTAGCAGCATCACCCCAGTGATTTTGGTTTTGAGACTGAGACTCCGAGTCGTGGCTACCGCATCCGATGCCACGGAAAAGCGTTGGGGCTGAGGAGATGGACTCATGCGGAATCAACCTGACGGGGGATGCGACTAACAAGATTAATTAGATCGCTAAAGCAGTTTAGCGTTTATGGATAGGCTACCGTTACGCCGGTGCCGCCATCAGCTTGTTCTGCCGCTTCAAATTTCTGGATTTGGGGGTGGCGTTTGAGATAGTCGTGGACGCCACGGCGTAACTTGCCGGTGCCGTGGCCGTGAATGATCCAGATAGGACCCTGGGCACGGGCGATCTCATCTTCTAACTTACCCTCAGCTTCGGTGACGCGCATACCTCTTAAATCGAACGTATTCTTTGAAGTTCTGATGGCGGGAGCGGGGGGGGGCGGCGCGGGCAGGGGCGGCGGCGCGACTTTGGCCTTGGGCAATTCGGCTTTTTCGCCCTGGAGCGACTCAATCTCTTCGAGACTGACGGTCAATTTCATGAGACCGAAGCGCACCATGAGTTTGCCATCCGCATTAGGGTCTGCCAAGACTTCGGCGGTCTGCCCCAGGCTGGGAATCCGCACGCGATCGCCCGCCTGGGGTTTGAACCCAGGTTTGGGTTTCGGAGTCGAGTGGGGCTGATGCTGCGCCGCAATCTGGTTGACTGCGTCCGTGGCTTTTTGCGCATCCTGGGCGGTGGGCTCCCCTTGCTGTAACCGGCGGATCACCTGGGCAATGTCTTTGCGGGCATCGGCGATCGCGGCTTGAACGGCCTGTTCCTGCTGCTGTTTCAGTGTCCGTTCGCGCTCTTCTAAAAAGTGAGCTTTGCGCGAAACCTCGCGGTGTAACTTTTCGGTTTCCGCCAGGAGACGCGCTGCGGCGTCGGCTTTTTGTTCTTGTTGTTTCCGCTGGGCTTCCAATCCGGCAATGACTTGATTCACGTCTTGCTGGTGGCTGAGGCCGATTTGATTTTGGGCGGCGGCCACGATCGCCTCATCCAGTCCTAACCGGTGGGCAATGGTGAGGGCGTTTGACCGTCCGGGAATGCCCCAGAGCAAGCGATAGGTGGGAGAGAGGCTGACGTCGTCAAATTCGACTGAGGCATTTTCAAAGCGATCGTCTTCGTATTTCAGCGCTTTGAGTTCGCCGTAGTGGGTCGTGGCTACGGTAAACCGGGCATGGTCGGCTAGATACCGGAGTAGGGCGATCGCTAACGCACTGCCCTCGGAAGGATCGGTGCCTGCGCCGACTTCGTCGAGAAGGACGAGGGCGTTAGAGCGGGGGGGGATGGGTTCAGCCCCAGATGAATCGGTATCTGCATTACTGCTATCGGCTGGTGGTTGATGGCTTTCTTCTGCGGTCTGAGTCGACAGGCTTGGAGCTGAAGCCATCGCCGACTCCTCACGCTGGGCTGGTTGAACTGCGGCCAAAATGCGGCTGATGCGCTTAATATGGCCCGAAAACGTCGATAAGCTCTGCTCAATGGATTGCTCATCGCCAATATCAGCAAGGATCTGGTCGAACCAGGGAATTTCAACCGGTTCTTTAGCGGGAATGTATAATCCGGCTTTAGCCATCAAGGCGGCCAGGCCAAGGGTCTTGAGGGTAACCGTTTTACCGCCCGTGTTGGGACCGGTGATCGCAACGACGCGGGTGCGGGGATTGACGATGACATCCACCGGCACGACCTGGCTGCCCTGTTCGTGGCGCTGCTGCCAAACCAACAGCGGGTGGCGGAGTCGACGCAGGGTAGTTTGTTCGGTGTCGGTGACAAAGCGAGGGGCATTTGCGCCGAGCCATTCGCTGTAGCGGGCACGGGCTGACGCCAGATCCAGGACTGTCACGATGCGCAGGAGATCTTCCAGATCATCATGAATTTCGGCAACCTTGGCGGTGAGCGCCCGGCAGATGGCCTCTTCTTCCACTTGCTCCTGGCGCTGTAGTTGTCGTAGGCGGTTGCCCATGGGGACGATGCTGTTGGGCTCAATGTACAGGGTAGCCCCGCTGGTGGAGGCGTCATGGACGATGCCCGAGATGGCGTCTTTTTGGGGCGCTTTCACGGGGATCACGAAGCGATCGCCCCGTTGGGTAATCACCGCTTCCTGAATGGCATTGCTGTGCTGCTGGAGAATGTGGTTGAGCTTTTGATAAATCTCGCTGCGCTGGTGCTTGAGTTGCTCGCGAATGCCGCCCAGCTTGGGAGTAGCGCGATCGGTCACTTTGCCGCGATCGTCGATGCAGTAGTGAATGTCTTGCTCCAGTTCGGGATAGGTGCGGAGGGGCGCAATGAGTTGCGAGAGGGTGGGCAGCTCGTCCGCTTCAAATCCATCGATCGCGCGCCGCAGTTGCCGGGCTCCCGCCAGGGTGGTGGCGATGTCAAGCAGTTCGGCGGGTTGCAAGAGGCCCTGCCGCTCGGCCCGCTCCAACGCATCGCCAATATCTTGGATGCCCGCAAACTTGAGACCGGGCGGATGCTGGTCAATCTGTAGAGCTTCGGCGGTTTCTGCCAGCAAGCGTTCACTCTCGGCCTGACGGGTCGGTAAAGGGAGTTGACGAGCCGCGATCGCCCCTAACTTCGTAGCAGCAAACGTCGATAAATGCTGGCAGAGACGAGACCACTCTAAAAGAGAAAGCGCTTCAGATTGAATCAAGACAGACGACGAGTAGAAAAATGAACAGGACCGTGATTACAACGGCAATAGACTGTTAGTTCAGTATAGAATCTCTGACCATAGACGGGAGATCTACAGAAACTTAATCAGGACTTCAGTGAAAATTCAATGAAACTCGGGATAAATAACTAAAGACAACAGTATCTTCAACATGAGTGAGTGCAAGACGGCTCTGTTCGCTCGCTTCCCCGAGCGCCGCGAATCCACCTACCTCGCGATCGCTGACCTGATCGCGAACCCCTTCGCGATCAACCGGTCTGTAATTGACGACGCCGCATTCACCTTGTGGGGCACTGCCATTTTTTCTAGCTCGCTTTGGTCAAATGTCATGAAATCGAACTCATCCCCGTGACCAACTTACCCGGATTCATCCACCCTTTGTCTGAAAGGGACTGCAAGAGCTGATGACCGGCAGTTACGAGACGGGTTGTCTGAACTGGTTAAGGAGGAAGACTTCGTTGAAGAGTTTCGGATTCCGGATTTGACCCTTCGCTCTTACCCACACGCGACTACAGCCCCCAGGATGTCTACTCACTCCAGCCCTCGCTCAGTGCTACCCCCGTCCCGAAAGCTACCGCTACGCATGGTTTTGGTAGTGTCATTTGTGGTCCAAATTGCGGCGGCAGTGGGCTTGACGACCGCCTTATCCTGGCGCAATGGGCAGCAGGCGGTGGATGATCTCGCTTCGCAACTGAGTGAAGAAGCTGCCACCCGCATCCGCGAACACTTACAGACCTATTTGCTACAGCCCAACCTCTTACAGCGAGATAGCCGCAGCAACCTTTTTTATGGCGATGTGCTGCTGACCGATACCACAATGCTAGGCCGCCACTTTTGGCACCAACTCCGCGCCTCTGACGGCATTACTAGCATTTACCTGGGATACCCGGATGGCACTTTTTTGGGGCTTCAGGAACGGGATAACGGCCAAACTGTACTGTGGGAAGTGACGCCCGAAACCGCTCCCCAGCGGATTACCTATCGGCTCAGTGAGGCCGGTGACCGACGGGAACCACTCAGCTCGCAGTTTTACGATCCCCGTGGCCGACCCTGGTATCAAGCGGTGCTCAAAAATCGCCACGCCAGTTGGAGTCCGATCTATGAATTTGCCTCCGATGATTATCCCGTGCTGGGGATTACGCTGGCCGCCCCCATCAACGGCGATCGCGGCAAGCTGCGGGGGGTGCTGGCCCTCGACTTGACGCTAGAGCAAATCAGCAGCTATCTCCGCACGCTAAATATTAGTCCCAATGGTGAAGCTTTCATTATGGAGCGCAGCGGCGATGTAGTGGCGACCTCTGCCGCTGAGCCCCCGTTTATGACGCTAGACAATGGCGAACAGGCGCGGCTGCGGGCAACCGCCAGTCAGGAACCGATCATTCGAGAAACGGCTCAGTACCTGATTAAGAAATACGGCACCTTAGAACGGGTAGATACCGCCAGGCAGTTTACTTACAAATTAGAAGGGCAACCGCAACTGGTGCAAATTGTCCCCTTCCGGGATGGCCGCGGGCTCGACTGGCTGATCGTGACAGCGATTCCCGAAGCGGATTTCAAGGGGCAAATTGCGGAAAATACTCGCAATACCCTGATGCTCTGCCTGGTGTCTCTAATTGTGGCCAGCATCATCGCCGGCATTACCGCCCGCTGGGTGGCCTACCCGATTCATCGCTTGAGCGAAGCGGCCAAAAAACTGGCGGTGGGCACCTGGGATCACCCGCTGCCAGATGGCCGATTTGAGGAGTTAGCTGAACTTTCGCAATCGTTTGAAAGTATGGTCAAGCAGCTCCAGCAGTCGTTTAACCAACTTGAAGAACACAATCAAGAACTCCAGCGGCTAGACAGGCTCAAAGACGAGTTTTTAGCCAACACCTCCCACGAACTGCGAACGCCGCTCAATGGCATTATCGGCCTGGCGGAATCGCTGATTGATGGGGCCAGCGGACCGCAAACTCGGCAAACTAAAGGTAACCTGGCCATGATTGTGGCCAGTGGTCGGCGCTTGTCGGCCCTGGTGGATGACATTCTCGATTTTTCCCAACTGCAACAAAACCGCGTGGAGATACATCCCCGACCGGTGGGGGTGCGAGAAGCCGCCGAAGTGGTGCTGACCCTGAGCCGACCCCTCGCCCGCGAAAAAAAGGTGCAGCTGATCAATGCGGTATCGCCCAAATTGCCGCCCGTGCTGGCGGACGAAAATCGCCTCCAGCAGATTTTACATAATTTGGTGGGCAACGCCGTGAAGTTCACTGAATATGGCATGGTGGGCATCTCCGCGCAGATTATTCAGCATCGCGATGACCATCCAGTGATGTTGCCAGCCGACTTGCCGAGTATTTGTCCGCGCCCGTTTCATCTCGACGAAGTTCTATCGTCACAGGGGCACCGCCATATCGTTCAGCCGGTGTTAGATGCCGTAACGAGCAGTGGGAACGATGGGGCAATGGAGCAGCAGCAGGCGATCGCCCGCTCCTCGCCTGATGGCAAACAGTCTCCGATCGCCACTGCCGATGCCCCCACTCCGACCGCCTCGGCGGCATATTACCTGGCAATCACCGTGTCGGATACCGGCATCGGCATTCCTGAAGATAAGCTAGAGCGCATCTTTGAACCCTTTGAGCAGGCCGATGGCTCGACCTCTCGAACCTATGGCGGCATGGGAATCGGCCTGGCCGTCTCCCAAAAGCTCGTCGAACTTCAGGGCGGTACTTTTCAGGTGTTGTCGGCGGTTGGGGTCGGGTCGCAATTTACCTTTACCTTGCCGATTACCACGCAAGCGCCGCTGCCAGCCACTCCAGATTCGGCGATCGCCAAAGTCCCTTTACCCACCGTCGCCGCCCATCAGCTGCCCCCTACAGTGGCGCGACGGCGACCTGAGCCACCGATGCCGGTGGAGTCATCGCTCGAAGTCGATGGCAACGGCGCTCTGGCCGCCTATGACGAAGCCGATGCCGTATTGGCTCGGAGTCATTTTTTGATCTTGGTGGTCGATGATGAGCCCATTAATCGCCAGGTCATTCGCAATCATTTGGCGGTCAAAAATTATCAGGTGGCACAAGCGAGCAGTGGCCCCGAAGCCTTGGCGATGTTGGCCGATGGCTTGCAGCCGGATGCCGTGTTGCTGGATGTCATGATGCCCCAAATGACGGGCTTTGAGGTCTGCCGCAAGCTGCGCGAAACCTATCCGGCCCATGCGCTGCCGGTCATGATGCTGACGGCTAAAAACCAGGTGGGGGATCTAGTCGCGGGGCTGTCGGCTGGGGCTAACGACTATCTCACTAAGCCCATTTCCAAAGGGGAACTGTTGGCACGCCTCAAAACCCACCTTTATCTCTCGAAGATTAACCAGGCGTATGGGCGATTTGTGCCGCGTCAATTCCTCCAGTTTTTGAATAAAGAAAGCATCGTCGAGGTGGAATTGGGTCATCAGGTACAACGCCAGATGTCGGTAGTATTTGCCGATATTCGTGATTTCACCAGCCTGTCGGAACAGATGACCCCGGAGGAAAATTTCAAATTTTTGAATGCGTTTTTGTCGCGGATGGAACCGGCGATCGCAGAGCACAACGGCTTTGTCGATAAATATATCGGCGATGCCATCATGGCGCTGTTTAGCCAGGGGGCTGACGATGCGCTCAAAGCCAGCATTGAGATGCTGCGCCGCTTAGACCGCTACAACCAGGAGCGGCAGCGGTACAACAAGACTGTCGTCGAATTTGGCATTGGGATCAATACGGGCACAGTAATGCTAGGTACGGTGGGCGGTCGTAACCGCATGGACAGCACCGCGATCAGCGATACGGTCAACGTGGCTTCTCGCATTGAGCGCATGACCCGTATTTACAGCGCCAATCTGTTGATTTCCCACCACACTTTTTTGGAACTCATTGATTCCAATGTGTATGCCATGCGGGTGATTGACCGGGTGCAGGTGAAGGGCAAAGTGGCATACGTCAGCGTTTATGAGGTGTTTGACCCCGATCCGCCTGAGCAACGGGCAGGGAAACTCGCCAGCCGCACCGATTTTGAAACGGGGTTGGCGTTGTTCTACCAAGAGCGGTTTGCAGAGGCTCAGAAACGATTTCAGCGCTGTGTGGAAATTTGCCCAACCGATAAAGTGGCGCGTAGCTATTACGAACGTTGCAGCACTATTGTGCAATCGACTAAATAATCTTCGGCCTCTGAACTGCCCCCCAAGATGGGTTCTTGCTACCCTCCCAAGTTTTCAAGCTTGGTTGGGAGTACTGTGGGCCAATCGGACTAACGGCAGGCGGTTAACGCATGGCGATGGTGATTTGATTCTGCACCAAAAAATGCTTGATTTCGCTAAGTTTCTGAATTGCCGCTTCTAAATTCGGCAGAAACTTACCCATGGCTATTTGGTTAAAAAAGACGAACATCTGGTCGTAATAGTCTCGAAATAATTCATCGGTGTAAAGTTTATAAATAAATTCTGACAACGTCATGGGGCGATCGCCATCGGCGGCGATCAGCAATTCGCCTACACCATTGACATAGTGAAACCACAGGATACTGCCATCACTAGACAATATATTTTTAAAGTCTTCAATGAGGTCAAAAAACTGCTTAGTCAAGGATGAGCGACCAAATTTCAGGAACACCACGTCGCTTTCATAAAGCTGAATCCAGCTTGAAACCAAGGCCAACAAATAAGCTGTAGAAGTGATGTAGTAGCCTTCTTTGGTGAACCAATCGATGGATTTCGCTTGCCCCGGTGCAAGGCCCAAAGCCCGGCGGGTGTCATTCATCTCTTCTTGCATTTTGGGCAATAATGCCCGCAGGCGATATTCCAGCTCATGGCAGGCATGGCTTAGCGGTCTGGCATAGCGATATAGCTTCTTGCGCGCCTCAGTCGACTCACTAAAACGCGGGGCCAGCCAGTAGGTTTCGGCCAGGCGAAAGGCTGTCGCAACAATGCCGCCCCCCAATACGCCAAACAAAAAGTTAGACAGATGCTCGTTCATCTAGCAGTACCGGATGACTACAGTCACCATCAATGAGTTGAGCGACCGGGAGCAGGCTGACGATCGCCCTAACCGCCCAACGACTCAACTCTTTCCCTGACCTTTTGGACAGCGTCAGATTAAGTGCTGGTCTAGCACCTCGACATACTCTTCGTACTTTTTCGCCCCGACCAGGGTTTCCGCTAGCTCTCCTTGGGAGAAAAACATGACCGCCGGAATGCTCCGAATCCCAAATCTTTTGGCAACTGCTTTATTGTTATCCAGGTCGAGCTTGAAGACCTTGGCGCGATCGCTGTACTCATCTGCCAGTTTGTCCATCAAGGGGGCCACCAGTTTGCAGGGGCCACACCAAGTCGCGGTGCAATCGACGACAACCAGAGATTCAGACGCTAGGAGAGCATCGAATTCGGTTTCATTTTGAACGTAGGCTGCGGGCATGCAGGGACCTCATAAAGTCCTATTCTCCCACGCCAACCCACCAGGAACCTGAGAAATGTGGATACCGCTCAGCAATTCTCAGTATCGCTTTGCGGTCTTAGCCCATCCGCTCCGGCTGAGCTGGCCGTTCGCGCAGCAACTCCTCGAGGGAGGGCGAACGGCCAATTTTCCAAAATGAGAATTGCTGGATACCGCCAAGACAGGGGGCATTTCAACAACTTTTGTAGCTTTTGTCCCGATTTCGTTTATTTCCTCAGGAAGGGTAAATGCTGACTGAGTAGCCGCCATTTACAAGGGGGGAACCTGCTCTATGGCGGTTGCGCGGCAGCAATTCACCCTCTAGTGGAACTACTCAAATATTTATGGAAGCGTATCAAAAGGTTGCCATGCTCACGGTCGGCTCAACGGTGTCTTTGTCGGCCATGAGTCTGTCAGCTCATGCTCAAACGACGGGAACTGCCGCTGATTTGTTGCCGTTAAATCCTCACGGCGTCTCGGTGGATACGGCCCCCAACCAACTCAAGGCTGCCGGAGGGGTGAGTGTCACCCTCAAACCCGAGGCCACCTATAGCCCGGATATGCTGCAGGCGGTTGCCAGCAATATTAATCAGTCAAATCAATCAACGGCAGCGGACGACACCCCAGATATTGGTGATTTGGTCGACTTGAGTTTTGTAGAACAATTTATCGACGAGGACGGCAATCTTGATCTGCCCCTGGGCATCACGGTTTATGAAGCGATGGGCCAGACCTCGATCGGCTTTGGGGCAGAATTTCGGTGACTTTGCCAACGATGTAGCTGTTTGTAGCTGTTTGTAGCTGTTTATCGATACCCATCGTCCATGCGGCTACCGCGTCACCGCTGGCGATAAAAAATTAGTCAGGTCAGGCATCCGGTCCCTGGCAGACTGTCCGCAACATGGGGGCAGGTCCAAGGAAGCGGGTTCCTGACAGCAGTTTTAGGGCAATCCCAATTCGACAACCCCAGTGCCCATATACGCCCCCTTGTGGGGACGCTCAGCGGAGTGCTTCCACAAAGGGCATAGCAGAAGGCATTGGGGATGAACGGTGACTAACCCCAAGCCGCGATCGCTGTCTTCTACACCTTTAACAAAGGTGATAAATCGAGGTGAGCTTCGACGGCATCGGCCAGTCCATCCAACATCATCTCGCGCTGTTCGCGGAAATTGGCGACCCCCGTCGGCAAAGAACTCAGCCCCCGTTGCTGCCTCAGACAGTTCAGCCAGGCTCGCCGCCAGGGGCCGTTATCAAAGAGGCCATGCAGGTATGTGCCCCACAACGCCTGCCGCGTGTCCACAATGCCGAGAGACTTGTCTTCGAATAAAAAATCAAACTTGAGACTGCTGCTCGTCGCCTCTTCTGGCGGCACTAACTGGGTGCGTCCCTGGTGCAGCTCATAGCCAGAAATTGGCAGTCCCATTTGAGGATATTGAGAGCTGGTCTCGCGCTGGCGGGCAATTTTGCGGGGGGTAATAACCGTGCGAATGGGCACCAGTTGTAGCCCCTTATAACGACCGTCAGGGCCTTCGATGCCTTCGGGGTCAGCCAGATACTCACCCATCATCTGAAAGCCGCCGCAGATGCCGAGCACCGTGCCGCCCGCATGCATATAGTTTTGAATGGCTTCGGCCATGCCCGATCGCTGCAACACCAGCATGTCGGCGATCGTCGTCTTGGTGCCGGGCAAGATCACGGCATCGGGGTATCCCAAATCTTCGCCCGGAGCCACATAACGCACCCGGACAGACTCTTCAGATTCTAGTGGGTCAAAGTCAGTGAAGTTCGAAATATGCGGCAGCTTAATCACCGCAATGGTGAGGGCCGCAGAAGAATTTTTTGACGATCGTTCCAGCAACGAGAGGGAATCTTCGGCAGGAAAAGCGTGATCGAGCATCGGCAGCACACCGATCACAGGAATGCCGGTACGTTCTTCTAGCCAATCGATCCCTGGTTGTAAAATCTCTTGCTGCCCACGGAATTTGTTAATGATAATGCCTTTGACCAAGGCGCGTTCTTCGGGGTCGAGCAGTTCTAGTGTGCCCACGATATGGGCAAAGACTCCGCCTCGCTCAATGTCGGCAACCAAAACAGTTGGCGCATTGAGGTGCTTGGCTACCCGCATATTGGTCAGGTCGCGGTGCTTGAGATTGATTTCCGCCGGGCTACCTGCGCCTTCGCACACCAAAAAGTCAAACTCTTGTTCGAGTCGCGTCAGGCTATCTTGAATGGCTTGCCAGCCCGTGTCAAAAAACTTCTCGTAGTAATCTTGGGCGGCAATCCGACCCACCGCCCGCCCCCGTAGCACCACCTGAGAAGTCATATCCCCTTGGGGCTTGAGTAAAATCGGGTTCATTTCTGCTTGGGGAGCGACTTTAGCAGCCCAGGCCTGTACCGCTTGGGCATAGCCGATTTCTGCCCCGGCATTGGTAACGTAGGCATTCAAGGCCATATTTTGTCCCTTAAAGGGAGCTACCCGCCAACCCCGGCGACTCAAAATACGGCAGAGGGCAGTTGTCACTAGGGATTTACCAGCATGGGATGTTGTGCCCACCACCATAATTGCTTTCACAGGAGCCTCCAAAAATTGAGAGACGAGGTTTGGATAAAATTTGTGGTGCGACCTGTTTAGAGAGCTCAAATGGCAGATATTTGCTATTCGAGATACTCGCTACTCAAAGGCCGGTCACTTTGGTAAGAATACCCAAGGTTTGGATGAAATCATATAAGTTTTTTCAAAACAACCGTATAAGCGCTGTCTAGGCAACTCTTCTGGATCAAAAATGAAGGCTCATCACTGGTAAATCGTAGTTGAACATAGTCCCCTGTACAAGGATTTAGAGCCTGGACAGGAGAAATACAGCGATATCCAAGTTTCTAAATCAAAATCCTTGTCAGTGAGCAATGACAGCAATTTTAGTGATCTCGATCAATCCCTGATTGGCGGTTATGTGTAGTCGAGTTGGGCTCCGAGGGTGGGCTTATAAAAATAGAGATTTGAAGAATTCAATGCAGAAATCTACTACTGCGGGAGAGACGGCTGAGTATGGTCGGCTTAGCAGCGTAAAACCGGCGGAGAAATCGAGCAGCGAAATGGTCAGTTCACCCGACACGGTTTGCGGATTAGCTGGGCAGATATTTCTTCGACTCAGGGGTACAAGGGTCTCAACTGATAACAAGATAATTTGATGCACTTGTGAATTTCCTGGTTCCATATCTTACTGATCGCTTAATGGGATCTCTCAAGGGACAGATCGCGATTTTGAATTCCCTCGATAGACTGTAGTCGCTCAATCCAATAGGCGATTTTGTTCTAAATATTCAACGTAGATTGAATCGCCAGGATGAACCCTGATTGGCGATCGCCAAGGCAGGTACGAAAATAAACAGATAGAGGAGAAATTTAAGGATGAGTGTTTCTATCGGCGATCGCGTGCCATCTGCAACCCTGAGACGCTTGGGACCCAATGGGCCAGAAGAAGTTTCAACTGATCAACTTTTTGCCGATAAAAAGGTTGTACTATTTGCCGTGCCAGGGGCATTTACCCCGGCCTGTTCGGATACTCATTTACCCGGCTTCGTAGAAAAAGCAGAGGATATCAAAAGTCAAGATATCGACGAGATAGTTTGTGTGGCGGTAAACGATCCGTTTGTCATGAACGCTTGGAGCAAAGCGGCAGGCGTTCATGACCAAGTCGAAATGCTATCTGATGGTGCGGGTGAATTTACACAAGCGATGGGACTCACTGCTGACATGAAAAAAGTGGGATTGGGAATGCGCTCTCAGCGCTATGCCGCCATTGTAGAAAAGGGTGTGATCCAGGATCTCGCAGTCGATGAAATGGGCGAGCTTGAAAAAAGCACTGCTGCTCAGGTGCTCAAAAAGTTGAAGTCTTCATAAGTTTATTCATCACAAAAACTAAATGCAGCGTGGAACTTGCAGACAGCGTTTTTGAAGCTAAGTGGGTAGGCTAATTGGCCTGTAGAATGGCTTAGCGATCGCGTAACCAGGGTGGGCGGTGGTTTACCCTTCGGGAAGCAAGCTACGTGTCTCAACCGCAATCTAAATGTCTTACATTTGATTGCTCCTTTCTACTTAGTGAGGTATGAAAATTTAGTGAGCCATGATTTTTTTAAATCCCTGCTGCTCAGGGAAAGTTCTATACCTCACCAAACAGAAGACGCTGTCGTAGTATTCATGCTTACACGTGTGAAAACGAAAATATCAGTTCATTTATCTGTGCTCACTCCTCGTTCATATATTCCTGCCTAGCAAAAAGTGGGCTGCAAAAACTCATTTGGATTTATTGATCTGAGCGATTTTATTGACTACGATGACTGAATCTCCTACCGCCTACTTTTGTTGTCGGTGTGCCCCGCTCAGGAACAACCCTGCTAGCCACGCTTTTGGGTAGCCATATCGAGATTTCCTGTGGGGCGGAAACTCACTTCTTTCCATATCTTGAGGCCAATTTTCTTCAAATTTCTTCAATTTTCAAAGATCCAGTGTGGCCCAATCAGGCTACTGCATTTATGTCTGCGCTGAGTCTTGGTGACTACTCAGTTCGTGATTTATTTAGAATAAGTTCTCAGGAAATTTTTGATTACCTGGCTACTCGTCAACCTTCGATTGCTGCCTTGCTTGAGAGCTTGACTGTACCGCTAATGCTAGCTCAGCAAAAGACGCGATGGGCGGAGAAAACTCCTAACCATCTTTTGCATCTTAGAGCGATACGACGATTTTATCCTGCCGCCAAGATTGTGCGTATTGTCAGAGATCCGAGAACTGCTGCGTTTTCCATAGACTTGTTGGGTAATAAGGGATAATAAACCTCATCCAGATTCAGAAGTGGAGTTTTGGCATGTGGGAAACCTCACCGCCTGCGGCACCTCTCCTTCTCAAGGCTACGGCTTATACATATCTCGAATGTGGCCTCGACAGGCTGCATTCGCCCCCCTTAATCCCCCCAATTCTGGGGGGAGACCGGAGTTCAAAGTCCCCCAAACTTGGGGGATTTAGGGGGCTAGATAGCGTGAAGTAGTCAGTCAGGAACTTATGTATAAGCGGCAGCCTTCTCAAGGAGAGGTTTGACAAGACTCTAATTCCTCTCCTTGAGAAGGAGAGGTTAGGTGAGGTTCTGCCCGATCAAACAAAACTCCAGTTCTCAACTTAGACGTGGTTTAGCAAGCAGTCGGGTCGGGCCATCCCACTGTTGAACTTAGACCGCATCCTCAATCAAGCTCGACTGCTACGAGCAATGATAGGCCTCAACCGGCAAGCGTTCGAGGCGCTATTACCGAGGTTTGCCCAAGTCGAT